>Ga0307510_10002038_pt1 | contig 22841 bp, 19 predicted proteins | sample 12_EM_MG_FD_207224 | JGI IMG/M metagenome (GOLD analysis project Ga0307510, IMG submission 207224) | Populus trichocarpa ectomycorrhiza microbial communities from riparian zone in the Pacific Northwest, United States - 12_EM | ecosystem: Host-associated > Plants > Roots > Unclassified | place...
CGACGGCTTCATCCGCAACAAGTTCAACAACCAGGATCTGTGGGCCTATGACCGGTTTGAGCTGCGCGGCAAATTGCTGTGGAAGCCGACCCCGGAGCTGAAGATCCTGCTCTCGGCCGATTACCGCATCCTCCACGACAACGCCAACGGACTGTGGACCCTGCGCAGCTGCGGCAGCGGCAGCGGCACCTTCAAGCCGTGCACCGAGCTTGCCGCCTATGGCATCACCGCCAGCCCGACCAACCGCAATGTCGCGGTCGAAGGCGCCAATTCCACGCGGCAGAAAACCTACACGCTGGGTGGCCGCATCGACTATAATCTCGGCGGCGCGACTTTGACCTCGATCACCGCCTATCGCGACCTTTATCAACCGATCGCGGTCGACACCGACGGCACGCCGCGCGCGGCATACAGTCATAACGAGAATATCTCGGGCGGCACCCAGTTCTCGCAGGAGCTGCGCATCAACGGCCATAGCGGCATCCTCGATTACACGCTGGGCGGCTTCTATTATCACTCGACGCCCTATCAGAAGGGCATCAACGCCGGCACGCTCAACCTGCTGCCCGACAATTCGCCGATCTTCGTCTCACTGAACGCCATCGGGCCCTATTCGGGTCAGGGCTATGGCTCGCTGGCCCAGGCCCGGCTGACCAGCTGGGCGATGTTCGGACAGCTCGAGGCGGAAGTCACCCCCGGGCTGACGCTGATCGCCGGCGGCCGCTTCACCCATGACAACGTCAAGCAGCACATCGATTATTTTGACGTGCCGTGGGTGTGCCGCACCGCTTTTGCCTCGGGCGGCGCCTGCCATACGCTGGCCTTGCCGCTGTTCTCCGACGCACAGACGTCGGCGAGCAGGTTCACCTACAAGCTGACCGCCAAATACGACATCAACCCCGACGTGAACATCTACGCCACCTATGCCACGGGCTATAAGGGGCCGATGATCTCCTATCCGGGCAACCAGCCGCAACTGCTGCTGCGCCCGGAGACGTCGAAGTCGTACGAGATCGGCCTCAAAGCGCGGCTGTTCGACCGTCAGGTCACCTTCAACATCGACGCCTTCAAGGTCGATTATAAGGATTTCCAGGGCCAGCAGCGCGTCGGCGTGGCACCGGTGTTCTTCTACACCACCACCAATGCCGGCGGCCTGCAGACCAAGGGTATCGAGGCGGACCTGAGCTGGCACGCCGCGCCCGGCCTGACGCTGTCGGGCAACGCCGCCTATATCCCGACCAAGTTCACCGAATTCTCGGTGCAATGCTATGATCTCTATACCAACCCGGGCACCCCGGCGGGGCAGTGCAACTATCTCGCCCCGGGCGTGCCCGCCGGCACCGCATTCCAGTTCAACGCGGCGGGCTATCCGCTGATCTATTCGCCGAAATGGATCTGGGGCCTGACCGCCGATTACGAGACTGCGGTGGGTGACAATCTCCAGTTCGGCGCGCATGCCTCGTGGAGCTATCGCAGCAGCAGCTACGGCATCGTCGCCGACGCCAACACGATCAATCCGGGCTACGGCATCGTCAATGGCGAGCTCAGCATCGGGCGCCCCGATGGCGCCTGGCGTCTGTCGGTGTTCAGCCGCAACCTGTTCAACAAATATTATGTCGCGGGCATCTTCCGCACGCCGCTCGATTCCGGGACGTACAATTCGGCGCCGCTCTCGACGATCGGCTATTCGAACATCCCGGCGCTGGATTCGGGCCGCACCATCGGCGTGAAGCTCAATTTCTCCTTTGGCAAATAAGGGGGCGAGCGTGGAGGTCGCTTCGGGGGCCTCCACGTCTTCGCGGGAAGGACGCCGGGGTTCGGGCTGGCTGGTGACGTTGCTCACCGCCGGCTTCGCGCTCAACCTGCTCGACCGGCAGATCATCAATATCCTGGCCGAGCCGATCAAGCGCGACCTCGGCCTGCGCGACTGGCAGCTAGGGGCGCTGAGCGGCCTGTCCTTCGCCTTGCTCTACAGCGTTGCCGCGCTGCCCATCGCGCGCTTCGCCGATCGCTCCAACCGTGTGCGGGTGATCGGCGCGGCGATCCTCGCCTGGAGTTTGTTCACCGCGGCGTGCGGCATGGCGGGCAGCTTCATCCAGCTCCTGCTGCTGCGCATCGGCGTCGGCATCGGTGAGGCCGGCGGGGCGCCGCCCTCGCAATCGCTGATCGCCGACAGCTACCCGCCCGAGCGGCGCGCGGGCGCGCTGGCGATCTTCGCGCTTGGCTCGCCGATCGGCGCGTCGGTCGGGCTGATCGGCGGCGGCATGCTCGCCGGTCTGATCGGCTGGCGCTGGACGCTGGTCATCGCCGGCGCACCAGGGCTGATCATCGGCGCGCTCGTCTTGCTCACGCTGCGCGATCCGCAGCGTGCTGCCGGCAGGCCGGAATTGCCGACGCTCGGTGCCGCGCTCGCCATGCTGATCTCGCGCCGCGCCTTCCTGCTGATGGCGCTGGGATCGGCGCTGCTCAGCTTCGTCAATTATGGCGCGATGGCGTTCGCCGGCTCCTTCTACCTGCGCAACCATCTCGCCGAACTGACCGCGATCGGCGCGGCGATCGGCCAGAAGCCGCTCGGCGTGATCGGCCTGGGGCTGGGCCTGATCGGGATGGTCGGCGGCATGCTCGGTGCGATCGTCGGCGGGCGGCTGGGCGACCGGATGGGCATGCGCGACGTGCGCGCGCTGGCGATGATTCCGGCGGTCGGTTCGGTGCTGTGCGCGGCGAGCTATGTCGTGATGTTCACCTTGCCCAGTGCGGCGGCCTCGCTGCTCACCTTTGCGGTCGCCTCCTTCTTCTCCAACCTCTGGTACGGACCAGGCACGCTCGGCATGCAGCGGCTCGCGGGTGCGAAGGCCAAAGCGACCGCGCTCGCCGTGGCACTGTTCGTCAACAGCGCGATCGGGCTGAGCTTCGGCCCGCTGCTCGTCGGCCTGGCGAGCGATGCGCTGTCGCCGCGGCTCGGCGCGGGCGAGGGGTTGCGCGCGGGCATCCTGATCGGACTGTCGGCCGGTCTCGTCTCGGCGCTGTTCTACTGGCTGGCGAGCCGTCGGATCGGGTCGGAAGTGATGCAGGCAGAGGAGCTGGACGGATGAAGATTGAAGGCAGCGGCGTCATCGTGGCGGGTGGCGGTTCGGGGCTCGGCCACGCCACCGCGGTGATGCTGCGCGCCGCGGGCGCGAAGGTCGGCGTGCTCGACCTGAAGTCCGGCGCATGGGACGGCGCCTTTGCCGAGGCCGATGTCGCCGACGACCAGTCGGTCGAGCGCGCCTTCGACGCGCTGGCCCCCGCGATCGACGCGTTGCGCGCGCTGCTCAACACCACCGGCACGGGCCATTCGGGCCTCTCGGCCGGGCCGGGGCGCAAGGTGACCGCGGCGGGTTTTCGTCGCGTGCTCGACGTCAACACGCTGGGCAGCTTCATCCTCGCCCAGGCTGCGGCGGAGCGGATGATCGCGGCCGATGCCGATGAGGAAGGCGAGCGCGGGGTGATCATCAACACTTCCTCGATCGTCGCGCAGGAGGGGCAGATCGGCACCGCCGCCTATGCCGCGGCCAAGGGCGGCATCGACGCCATGACCCTGCCGCTGGCGCGCGAATTCGCCCGCTACGGCGTGCGAGTGCTGACGATTGCGCCAGGCATTTACGAGACGCCGATGTTCTCCAATGCCAGGGGTCCGATGGTCGACTGGCTGCGCGAACAGGTGCAGTTCCCCAACCGCCCCGGCCATGCCGGCGAGTTTGCCGAGGCCGTGCTGCACCTGATCCACAACCGCATGTTCAACGGCACCACCTTCCGCATCGACGGCGCCTATCGCGTGCCGCCGGGCCGCAGCGACTGGTGGGTGGAGTGACCAGTCTCGACCTTGTCTTCCGACTGTAATAGGCAGTGCGAACGAAACCGACGGAGGGATGATGGCGAAGGCGGTGGACAGTGCGTATCGCGCGATCCGCGAGGGGATTCTCGCGGGGACGTTCGCGCAAGGATCGCACATCACCGCGCGTCAGCTGGCCGAGGCGACGGGCCTCAGCCGCACGCCGGTGCGCGAGGCGATGCGCCGGCTCGATGCGGAGGGGATGATCTCGCTGATCCCCAATCGCGGCGCCTTCGTCGCGAGCTGGTCGGACAGCGAGATCGAACAGATTTACGAATTGCGCGTGCTGCTCGAAAGCTTCGCGGCGCAGACCGCGGCCGAGCGGATCAACGACGCGCAGCGCGACAGGCTCAAGGAGCTCGCGGTCGAGATGACCCATCTGGTCGAGCAGCGTCCGGTCGATGTCGAAGCGATCGCCGAGGTCAACGACAAGTTCCACAAGGGCGTGCTCGAGGCGTGCGGCAACCCGCGGCTGCGCGACCTGCTCGGCGCGATCACCGAGGTGCCGCTACAGCTCAGCACGTTCCGCCGCTACACGGTCGACGAACTCCGGCGCAGCGCGGCGCAACATGCCGAACTCGTCGCCGCGCTGACGGTCGGCGATGCCGATTGGGCGCGGAGCGTGATGACGTCCCATATCCGCTCGGCGCGGCACACCTTGTTGCAGGCGCCGGTGGCGATACCGATCGAGGCGATCGGTTAGTCTCTCACCGGGCAGCGCTTACATGATCCGCTGAACCGCCGCGACGATGGCGTCCTTGCCCGGGAACAGCTGTTTCTCCAGCCGCGCATTATAGGGCACATGCACCGCCGGCGCGGTGAGACGCTGGATCGGTTTGCGCAAGGAGTCGAAGCCTTCCTCGGACACGATGGCGGCGACTTCGGAGGCCACGCTGCCCACGCGGTGCGAATTGTCGACGATCACCAGCCGGCCGGTCTTCGCCACCGAGCGGAGGATCGTCTCCTTGTCCATCGGCACGATGGTGCGCAGGTCGACCACCTCGGCGTTGATACCGTCCTTGCTCAACGCCTCGGCCGCGGCGAGGGCGGGGGGCACGGTGCCGGCAAAGGCGACGATCGTCACGTCCGAGCCGGGGCGCTTCACATCGGCCTTGCCGATCGGCACGAGATAGTCTTCGTCGCAGGGGACCTCTTCCTTCTTGCCCCACAAGGTGATGTCCTCGAAGACGATCACCGGATCGTCGTCGCGGATCGCGGCCTTGAGCAGGCCCTTGGCGTCCGAGGCGGTGGCCGGCGCCACGATCTTCAGCCCGGGCGTGTTCATCAGCAGCGAATAGGGGCGATCGGCATGCTGGGCCGCGGTGCGGTTGTTGTAATAGGTGCTGCAGCGGACGACGATCGGCACCTTCAACTGCCCGCCGGTCATGAAGCGCAGCTTGGCGGCCTGGTTGATGATCTGGTCCGAGGCGAGATAGAGGAAGCTGGCGATGGTCAGGTCGACGACCGGCCTTAAGCCCGTCAGCGCCGCGCCGATGCCGACGCCGGTGAAGCCGAGTTCGGACAGCGGGCAGTTGCGCAGCCGGCTCTCGTCGAATTCGTCGAACAGGCTCTGCGCGCCATAGACGGCGATATCCTCGCCCATCAGGATGACGCTGTCGTCGCGGCGCATCTCCTCGCGCTGCGCCTGAACGATCGCCTGGAGATAGGACAGCTTCTCGGTCGCGTTGCGCATCAGGCGATCCCTGCATCGGCGGGGAAGTGGATCGGGTTGCTGTACATGCTGTCGATCAGGTCCTGCATGTCCGGCTCGGGACTGTCCTTGGCGAACTGCACCGCCTCCTCCGCCAGCTTCGTCACGGCCGCCTCGATCTCCTCGATCGCGGAGACCGGATGGTGTGCGAGCAGCACTGCGCGATAGAGCGCGATCGGGTCGCGCGTTCCGCGCCAGTGCGCCACCTCCTCGTCCTCGCGATATTTGATCGGGATGGCGAGGCGATTGGAATGCTCGTCGAAACGGTAGGTCTTGGCCTCGATCAGCGTCGGGCCGCCGCCGGCGCGGGCGCGGTCGACGGCTTCCTGCGTGACCTTGTGAACCGCCTCGACATCCTGCCCGTCGACGATCACGCCGGGCATGCCGTAACCGTCGGCGCGTTTCGCGATATCGGGCTGGCCGTGTGATTTCTCGACCGAGGTGGTGACGGCGTAGCCGTTATTCTCGCAGAAATAGATCACCGGCAGCTTCCACACCGCGGCCATGTTGAGGCTTTCGTGGAACGTGCCTTCGTTCGCCGCTCCATCGCCGAAGAAGCACAGGCTGACCTGGTCGGTCTTGCGCACCTGGATGCTGAGGCCCGCCCCGGTCGCCAGCGGAAACCCGCCGCCGACGATCGCCGATTCGCAGATCAGGCCCTTGCTGGTGTCGGTCAGGTGCATCGACCCGCCGAGCCCCTTGCAGATGCCGGTGCGCTTGCCGAATATTTCGGCCATCAGCGGCAACAGGTCGGCGCCCTTGCCGATCGGGTGGCCGTGCGAGCGGTGCGTGCCGGTGACATAATCGTCATCGCGCAGCGCCATGCACGCCCCGACGATCGCGCCCTCCTGCCCGATGCTGAGATGCCCGACCGGGTTATGGGCGATGATCGCTTCTTCGAACTTACGGATGCGGAGCATCCGTGAATAGCATTCGAGCTGTTCGGCGGGGGCGAGGGGCACGTCAGTCTTCCTCGATGACGGCGATTTCGGTGCCGATCTCGACCTCGGCATCGACCTCGAAATGGATCTGCGACAGCGTGCCGCCGACCGGCGCCTCGATCTCGACGGTCGACTTGGCGGTCTCGACCTCGGCCACCGTCTCGCCGGCTTCGACGCGGTCGCCGACCTGCTTCAGCCAGCTGACGATCGTCGCTTCCGAAATCCCCATCCCGACGCTGGGGAGGAACACGCTGGTGGCCATGGAATCCTGTCTCCGGTTGATGCTGTGCGGGGCCGTCTCGTCAGTTGCGATAGGAGAAGTCGGCCGGGTTGAAATACATCCAGTAGCGACGGACGGTGCCGTCCTCGTTGAACTCGAAATTGGAGCAGCCGGGGGCGGCGATCGCCTGGTCCTGGAAGGTGCCGCGGATCGTCCAGGTGATGGCGGCGAAGGGCGGGTCGATGATCATCAGCTCGAACTGGCGGTTGTAATCGACCAGCGCCCCGAACGCCTTGCGCTCGACCTCGCGCTCGCTGTCGCGGCTCGGGACATGGACGCCGTTGCGCCAGCCCTCGACATCCCCGGCCATGATCTGGTCGATGCGCGCGCTGGTCACCTCGACCGTCGTGTTGACCCTGTCGTTCTCCGCTGCGTTCAACGCATGCAACACGCTCTCGATCTTTTCGCGACTGATCATTCGTCTCTCCTCAGTGCGTTTCGAAATCTTGCAGGCGCGGTGCGGTCATCTCCGTGACGAAACGGTCGTAGGAGAAGGTCCATGAGGTCGGCACGCCTTTCTTGTCGAGATACCAACTGTCGCAGCCGGTGACCCAGACGGTCTTGCGCCCGGCCTCCTGGCGCTCATGCTCGAAACGCTGGAGCGCCGCATGGCTAGCGCTCACTTCGCGGTAGTCGCCACGGGTAAGGCCATCGATCAGCCGCATGACGTAATCGGCCTGGAACTCGGATGTCTCGATCGCCGAGAAATTGCCGAACGGGCTGCCCGGGCCGTTGACCATGAACAGGTTGGGAAAGTCGGGCACCGAAACCGAGATATAGGCCGTCGGGCCGTCCGCCCAGGTATCGTCGAGATCCTTACCGCCGCGCCCGATCACCTTGGTCGGGCGGATGAAGCGGTCGACCTGGAAGCCGGTGGCGAGCACGAACACATCGAGTTCATGCAGCACACCGTCGACGGTACGCACGCCCTTGGGTTCGAGCCGTTCGATCGCGGCGGTGACCAGTTCGGCATTGGGCTGCTGGATCGCCTCATAGAAACCGTCCGACATGACCAGCCGCTTGCACGCCGCGCGGTAATCGGGGGTGAGGCGGCGGCGCAGATCGGGATCGCGCACCGTATCGAGATTCTCCTGGCACAGCCGTTCGATCGCGGCGAGCTGGGGCGAGTCGGCGTCGATCACTGCGGTGGCATAGCCTTCGACCGTTTTGGTGCGCAGTTCCTCCACCAGCCGGTCGAGCACCGCAGGATCGGCCCGGAACGCGGCTTTCTCCTCCTCGCTATAAGCGGGATTGGGCCGCGCCATGACCCATTGGGGGGTGCGCTGGAACAGCGAGAAATGCGACGCGCGCGGCACCAGCGCGGTGACCAGCTGGGTGGCGGTCGACCCGGTGCCGACCACGCCGATGCGCTTGCCATCGAGCGGCACGTCATGGTCCCAGCGCGCCGAATGGAACATCGCGCCCCGGAAATCTTCCTGCCCCTTGAAGTGCGGGATATTGGGATGGTGCAGCACGCCGGTCGCGACGATCACCACATCGAAGCGGTCGCTATGCCCGGCGGCGGTGGTCAGGTCCCATTGGCCGCCGTCATATGCGAGGCGCACGACCTCGTCGTTGAAACGGATCAGCGGCAGCACGCCGCGATCGCGCGCCACGCGCTCGAAATAGTCGCGGATCTGCGGCCCCGGCGCCATCAGCCGGTCCCAGTCGGGGTTGCGGGCGAAGGAATAGGTGTACCAGTGCGCCGCAACGTCGCAGGCGAGACCCGGATAGCTGTTCTCACGCCAGGTGCCGCCGACCTTGTCGCCCTTCTCGAACACGGTCACGTCGATGTGGCGTTCGCGCAGTTTGATGGCGGAAAGGATGCCGGCCATGCCTGCACCGATCACTGCGGCGCGCAATGCTTTTCCGCCCGTCGCGCCCGATGTGACCTTTGCCATTTCCGCGACGTGACTCACGCTGTATCTCTCCCGTCGCCCTCGTTCAGGGGCGCAAGCGGACGGCCTAGACCGAATTCCTATCTTGCGCAATATTGCATCCAATACATTTGGCTTGCATCGTTTGACGCATGGCTGAAGCGGGCGCGGACGTGATGCCGGATCGGACATTTGTCCTCGGATAATTGCATCCAATGATCTTGTAATGCGCGCGGGCAGCGCATAGGGCAGACGTCGAAAAGAAGCGGGAATGGAGAGCAATATGACGAAGAAGCGCGCCGCCGGCGAACTGGCCGCAGCCGCCCTGGCGGGGCTCGGCGTGACCGAGGTCTTCGCGTTGCATGGCAGCCATCTCGATCCGCTCTATATGGCCTGTGAGGAGTTCGGCATCCGCCTGACCGACACGCGCCACGAGGCTTCGGCCGGGCACGCCGCCGATGCCTATGCCCGCGCCTCGAACGGCAAGCTCGGCGTGTGCGCGGTGACCGCCGGTCCCGGCTTCACCAATGCGCTGACCGCGATCACCAACGCCTATCTCGATCGCATCCCGACCTTGTTCATTGCCGGCGCGGCGCCGATCCGTGAAGCCGAGGGCAATACGTTGCAGGGCGGCTTCGATGCCGTAGCGATGGCGCGACCGGTGACCAAATGGGCGCAGCGCGTCGCCGAGCCCGGCCGCATCGTCGAATATATCCGCCGCGCCGGCGAGATCGCGCTGAGCGGCGCGCCGGGGCCGGTGTTCCTTGAAATCCCGATCGACGTGATGTTCTGGCCGACCGAGGACAGCCCGCCCGACACCTCGAACTGGCAGCGCCCGGCGCCGGCCGCGCCGCCGGCCGAGGCGGTGGCGCGGGTGCTCGAGATGTTCCGCACGGCCGAGCGGCCGGTGATGATCGCCGGCGGCGGTGCGATGCTGAGCAATTCGGGTGATCGGCTGCGGCGACTGGCCGAACTGACCGGCGTGCCGGTGATCGGCGGGCAGAAGGCGCTGGGTGTGCTGCCCGACGACCATCCTTATTATGGCGGTGCGGCGGCGGGCCTGGGCGCGGCGGCGGGCGCGGGTCAGCCGACCGATGGCGTACTGCTGGTCGGCGTGCGGATGGGCATGTTCCTGGGCGGCGCCATGGGGGCGATCATCCCCGCCAGTGCCTTTGTCGCGCAGATCGAGACCAATGCAGAGGAGATCGGCCGGGTGCGCATGGCCGATCTGCCGATCGTTGCCGATGCCGGGGCGACGCTCGACGCGCTGATCGCGGCGGCAGAACAGCAAAGCTGGCCGAAACGCGAGGAATGGGCCGGTCTGCTGCGCGGTTTCCGTGGCAATGCGCGCAAGGCCTTTGCCGATGCGCCGGTGAACAGCCGCCCGGGCATGATCCATCCCGGCCACGCCGTGGCCGCGGTGATGGACGCGCTGCCCGAAGGCACCGCGGTGATCGCCGATGGTGGCGAGGCGGGCAACTGGGTGGGGGACCTGGTGCGTTCGCCCGGCGCGGGGCAGCATCTGCGTTGCGGTTATCTCGGCTGTCTCGGCATCTCTCAAGGCTTCGCGATCGGGGCGGCGCGGGCCAACCCCGACCGCCCGGTGGTGTGCTTTGCCGGCGACGGCGGGGCGGGCTTCAACATCCAGGAGCTCGACACGATGATGCGGCACAAGCTGCCGATCGTCATGGTGATCCTCAACAATGCCGAATGGGGCATGTCGCGCAATGCGCAGAACCTGCTCTACGGCAAGAACCGCGAGGTGATCGTCGCGCTCAACGACACGCATTACGAGACGGTGGCCGAAGGGTTCGGCGTCACGGGCGTGCGGGTCGATCGTTATGAGGATATCGAAGCGGCGGTGAAGGAGGCCTTCGCCTCGGGCGAGCCGCGGCTGATCAACCTGATCATCGATGCGGCGGTGATGCATCCGCGGACGCGGATGATGGTTGGCGATGTGAGCGGGGCGGACGGGGTGCCGATTCCTTATTACGCGAATATTCCGAAGGCGCCGGCTTAGGGCGGCGGTGGGGTTGGACGCGATCGCCCCACCCAAATTCGTCACCCCGGACTTGTTCCGGGGGCCAAGGTCCCGCGAGCGCTAACGCCTGTTGTGTTTGCGGAGCGTTGGACCCCGGAACAAGTCCGGGGTGACGGGTTGGCGGTTGCGGAGAGCGTTGTGCCTCACCCTGCCTCACTCCGATGCGCCATGCCGTTGACCACCGCCGAGTCATGGTACGCATCCATATGCGCGATGCGGCCGTTTTCGACGCGGCAGATGCAGCAGGCCAGGTCGCGCATGTGGCGGCCGTCGGGCATCTCGATCAGCAAAATATGCTGTTGTACGAAGCCGCTCGGCGTCGGTTCGCGCTTGATCCCGGTGTAATGGAACAGGCTGGCGCCGGCGCGGATCTTTTCGAGGTTGGCGATGGTCGTTTCGACATCGACGAGCTTCTCGTCGGTATTGTGCCACACCATTGCGTCGGGCGTGAAGATGTCGCGCAGTTCGGCCAGGTCGCCATATTCGACCGTGCGAAACAGGCGCTCGCCGGCCGCCATCGCCGCTTCGAATTGATCGCTCATCCTTCTCTCTCCTCGACGCGCGCCAGCACGGCTGCGCGTATCTCGCGCTTGAGCAGTTTGCCTGCCGCGTTGCGCGGCAGCGGCTCATCGTGGAAATCGATCACCACCGGCACCTTGTGCGCGGCGAGCCGGGCGCGGACATGGTCGGCCAGTGCCGCAACGTCAGTGGTGGCACCTGACCGCAGGCAGATGGCGGCACCGACCACCTCGCCCAACACCCGCTCAGGCACGCCGAACACGGCAACCTCCAGCACGTCGGGATGACTGGCCAGACAGTCCTCGATCTCGACGCAATAGATGTTCTCGCCACCGCGGATCAGCATGTCCTTGACCCGGTCGAGGATGGTGATGAACCCCTCGCCATCGATCCGCGCGATGTCGCCGGTGCGGTACCAGCCATCGGCGAAACTCTCCGCGCTGGCCTCGGGCATGTTCCAGTAACCGGTCACGATGTTCGGGCCGTAAACCCACAGTTCGCCGGGCGCGCCGATCGCCGCGTCTGCACCGTCCGCGTCGACGATGCGGATATCGCAGCATGGCACCGCGGTGCCGACGCTGCCCGGATGCGCCATCATGTCCTCATGGCTGTTCGCCGCGACGAGAGAGGAAGTCTCGGTTGCGCCATAGCCCTGGCCCGGCCAGGCGTTGGGGAAGGCGGCGCGCATGCGCTCGGCGAGTTCGGGCGCGGCCGCCGCGCCGCCATAGCCGGCGGTGTCGACGCTCGATGTGTCGTACTGGCCGGCGGCGACCGCATCCGACAATTGCCAGGCGAGCGTCGGCACCAGCGTCAGTCCGTTGATCCGCTCGCGCGCGATGATGTCGAGCGCGCGGTCGACATCCCATTTGTACATGCAATGGATCGTCGCGCCGTTGGCCAGAGCCGGCATCAGCGTCGAGTGGAAGCCGGTGACGTGGAAGAAGGGCATCGGCAGCAGCAGCCGGCGCGGCACGGTCGAGGGGGCGGCGGGCACGGCACCGCCGCGCCGCGCCGCCGCCCGGGCCGCGCGGAAACCGGTGTTGACGTAATTGGTCAGGATGTTGCGGTGCGTGCCTGCTGCACCCTTGGGTCGGCCGGTGGTGCCCGAGGTGTAGAAGATCGTCGCCAGATCGTCCGGGGTCAGGCCCGGGCCGGGCAGCGGTGTGTCGGGCAGGACGGCGTAGTGCGAAGCCGGGCCGATTAGCGATTCCAGCTCCATTGTTCCGGCAGGCGCCTCCGCGCGCGCCACGACCAGCGACGCCGCGACCGGGTCGGCGCGTTGCACCTGTGTCAGCCGCTCGCCATCGAGCACGGCGACCTTGGCGCCGCAATCGCCGAGCAGCAGCGCCAGCGTCTCGCTCGATTCCCACGCGTTGAGCGGCACCAGCACCGCGCCGATCGCCAGCGCGCCCCAGGCGCAGATCGACCATTCGGGATAGTTGCGCATTGCCACCGCGACGCGGTCGCCCTTGCCCACGCCGAAGCGATCGATCAGCGCCCGGCCAAAGGCGTTGGCAGCGCGCCAATGCGCGTCGAAGCTCAGCCGCTCGCCCTCGAACAGCAGCAGATCGCGATCACCGAAGGCGCGGCTGGCGTCGAACACCGCGCGCAGGTCAGCCGGCATCCGCACATAGCTGCGCACGCGCCGGCCCAGCGCCTCGATCTCCGTCATCTCGAACGGCGCACCGGGCGCGGTGAGCAGCGCCAGGCTGTCCGTCATGTTGCGCGCCGGCCATGTCATGCCTGCAATTTCCCCGCGAAAGCCCATGCCGCCCCGGCCAGCGGCCCGACGCGTTGCTGCGCCAGGCCCGCCCGCGCATTGTTGGCGTTGCCCGCGCGTCCGCGTGCCGCGACACCATGCAGGATCGCGGCGAAGCGGAACAGATTATAGGCGAGATACCATTCGAGCGGCGCGCCGAGACTGTCGCCGGTCGCGGCGAGATAACGCGCGAGCATCTCGTCCAGCGTCGGGATGCCGAGCGCGGCGATGTCGAGCCCGGCGAGCGAATTGCGCTCATGCGCCGGGGTCACCCAATGCATCAGCAGATAGGTCAGGTCGGCGATCGGATCGCCCAGCGTCGACAGCTCCCAGTCGAGCACCGCGAGCACGCGCGGCTCGCTCGGATGCAGCACCATATTGTCGAGCCGATAGTCGCCGTGCACGATCCGCGCCGGGCGGTCGGCGGGCAGCCGTTCGGGCAGCCAGGCGATCAGCCGGTCCATCGCTTCGTAGCGCGGGCCATCGGACTCGACATATTGCCGCGTCCAGCGCGCCACCTGGCGGGCGAAATAATTGCCCGGCCGGCCATAGTCGCCCAGCCCCGCCGCCACGGGATCGACCCGGTGGAGCGCGGCCAGCGTGTCGATCTCGGCATCATAGATGGCGCGCCGTTCCGCCGGACCGGCATCGGGCAGGCGGCCGTCCCACAGGATACGGCCCTCGACCATCGCCATGACATAGAAGGTCGAGCCGATCACCGATTCGTCCTCGCACAGCGCATAGGCCGGCGGCACCGGAAAGCCCGTCTTGCCGAGCGCGTGGATCACGCGAAATTCGCGGTCGACGGCGTGCGCCGAAGCAAGCAACTGGCCCGGTGGCTTGCGACGCAGCACATAACGCCGGCCGGGCGTGCGCAGTTGGTAGGTCGGGTTGGATTGTCCGCCCGCGAAACGCAGTATCTCGAGCGGGCCGTTAAACCCTTCGACCGCCTGTTTCATCCAGCCACCCAGCCGCACGGCATCCAAATCGTCCGTTGAGCGCGGCGGCTCGTTGTGCACGGCGTCGATCACCGGCATGGATATAGTGTCTTTATTTATCAATGATTTCTGCGGCAAAACGGCATGCCTTCTCCAAATGGCGGCGCCGTTTTCGGGCAAGGCCGGCGCCATCGGTTCCATCGTTATACTTGCCATTTGCATGCAATCTAGTAAAAACGCTGTTGCACGATCGACTGGATCGGCAATAGAGGAGAGGGGCTGGCCAGGTTGGCGGCCGGCATGAGGGCTTTTCGAATGACCGCTGGCATCTTGCCTGATCTGCAGCTTTATATCGGCGGTACGTGGCGTGGCGCGCAGGGGCGCTACACGCAGCCGGTGTTGAATCCGGCGACGGGCGAATCGCTCGGCTACCTGCCGCTCGCGACGCCGCAGGATCTGGGCGATGCGCTGGAGGCGGCCGAGCGCGGTTTCGCGGCGTGGCGTACCACCGCGCCCGAGGCGCGCGCTGCCGTCCTTAACCGCACCGCCGCCCTAATTCGCGAGCGCGCCGATGCGCTCGCCGCGATCGCCACGCTCGAACAGGGCAAGCCGCTGGCCGAAGCGCGCGGCGAGGTGATGGGCGCCGCGATGATCCTCGAATTCCATGCCGGCGAGGCGGTGCGCAACTATGGTCGCGTGCTGCCGCGTTCGCCGGGGCTGCGCTCGATGGTGGTCAAGCAGCCGGTCGGGCCGGTCGCGGCCTTTTGCGCGTGGAATTTCCCGGTGATCAATCCGGTGCGCAAGATCTCGCCGGCGCTTGCCGCGGGCTGTTCGGTGATCCTCAAGCCGAGCGAGGAGACGCCGGCCAGCGCCATCGCGGTGATGCGCTGTTTCCAGGATGCGGGTCTGCCGGGCGATGTGGCGCAGCTGGTGTTCGGCGTGCCCGATACCGTGTCGCGCACGCTGCTCGCCTCGCCGGTCACGCGCAAGCTGAGTTTCACCGGCTCGGTGCCGGTCGGCAAGCAATTGATGCGCCTCGCCGCCGACACGGTGATGCGTATGACGATGGAGTTGGGCGGGCATTCGCCGGTGCTGGTGTTCGACGATTGCGACGTCGAAAAGACGCTGGATATTCTGGTGGCGCACAAGTTCCGCAATGCCGGGCAGGTATGCGTGTCGCCGACGCGCTTCCATGTCCAGGATGGCATTTACGACCGCTTCGCTGCCGGCTTTGCCGAACGCACCAAGCGCATCACGGTCGGCGATGGGCGCGATGCCGCGACCAATATGGGCCCGACCGCCAATCCGCGCCGCCCGGCGGCGATCGAGGCGATGGTCGAGAATGCGCGTGCACGGGGCGCGACCTTGCTCGCCGGCGGCGGGCGTGGCGAAGGGCAGGGCTTTTTCTTCCAGCCCACCGTGCTCGGCGACGTGCCGCTCGATGCGGCCGTGATGAACGACGAGCCGTTCGGTCCGCTCGCCCTGCTGCGCCGCTTCTCGACCGTCGAGGACGCGATCGAGCAGGCCAACCGCCTGCCCTACGGCCTCGCCGCTTATTGCTTCACCGAGAATGGCCGGCGCCAGAACCTGCTCGGCGATGCGGTCGAGGCGGGCATGGTGGTGATCAACAATGTCCGCACCTCATGGCCCGACGCGCCGTTCGGCGGGATGAAGGAAAGCGGCTTCGGATCGGAAGACGGGCCTGAGGGGGTAGAGGCGCACATGGCCACCAAGGCGATTCATGTCAGCTGATCGGGAACCTTGCGCATCCGGAGGCGCGCTCGCCGGCATTCGTGTGGTCGAACTGGGCCAGCTGATCGCGGGGCCATTTTGCGGCCAGCTGCTCGGCGACATGGGTGCCGAGGTGATCAAGCTCGAACAGCCCGGCGCGGGTGACCCGATGCGGCAATGGGGCCAGGGCAGCACGCCGACCTGGTGGCGGGTGATCGGGCGCAACAAATATTCGGTCGCGGCCGATCTGCGTTCCGAGGCCGGGCAGAAGCTGGCGCGCGAGTTGATCGCCCAAGCCGATATCCTGGTGGAGAATTTCCGCCCCGGTACGCTGGAGCGGTGGAATCTCGGCCCTGACCGGCTACGTGCCGAGAATCCCGGGCTGATCATCGTGCGCGTGTCGGGTTATGGCCAGACCGGACCCTATGCCACGCGCGCCGGGTTCGGCGGCATTGCCGAGGCGATGGGTGGCTGGCGCAAGATCGTCGGCTTCCCCGATCGTGCGGCGGCGCGGATGGGCATTTCGATCGGGGATACGCTGGCGGCGACCTATGGCTGTCTCGGCGCGGTCGCCGCGCTGCATCACCGCGACCGCACCGGCGAGGGGCAGATCGTCGATGCCGCGCTGTACGAAAGCGTGTTGCAGGTGATGGAAGGGCTGATCCCCGAATGGGCGGTCGCCGGGCACAAACGCGAGCGGACGGGATCGAAACTGCCGCGCATCGCGCCGTCCAACGTCTATCGCTGCAGCGACGGCGAATATCTGATCGGCGCCAACCAGGACAGCGTGTTTGCCCGGCTGTGCGCGGCGATGGGGCGGCCTGAGCTGGCGCAGGATCCGCGCTATGTCTCGCATACTGCGCGCGGCGAGCATCAGGACGAGCTCGACGGACTCGTCGAGGCGTGGACGTCGCGCCATACCATCGCAGAGGTCGAGGCGGCGCTGATCGATCATACCGTGCCCGCGGGCCGGATGTTCGATGCCGAGGATATGCTGGCCGACCCGCACTTCGCGGCGCGGGAGGCGATCATCATGGTCGATGATCCGGTGCTCGGCCCGACGCCGATGCAGGGCGCCTTCCCCAAGCTCTCGGCCACGCCCGGCAGCGTCCGCCGCCCCGCGCCGCGCGAGGTCGGGCAGGATACGGCGGAGATCCTCGAACGCTGGCTCGGTCGGCCGGATGACCCCGCCGTGCATGCCGCGGCCGCGCCGCGCCATGCGAGCGGCGAGTTGCCGGTCCAGGATTGAGGGGTCAGGCGCCGGTCAGGGCGCGGGCGACGGCGCTGGTGCGCTCTCGGCCCAGCCGGGCATTGAGCCATCCGGCCGTCTCGACCAGCTTGGCGATATCCAGATCGAGCGCGTCGCCCAGCGCATAGGCGACATCCTCGCTCGCGACATTGCCGGCCGCGCCGGGCGCAAACGGGCATCCGCCGGTGCCGCCGATCGCGGCATCGACGGTCACCGCCCCGGCGCGGATCGCGGCGATGACATTGGCGACGCCCATGCCGCGCGTGTCGTGGAAATGCACGCGCAGTGGCAGCGGTGCGATCGCGGCGGCGACATCGGTCGCCAGCTTCCCGACTTCCGCCGGACGGGCGATGCCGATCGTGTCGGCAAGGGCGATCTCGATCGCCCCCGCATCGGCGAGACGGCGGGCCATGGCGACCACCTTGCCCGGCGCAATCGCACCCTCGAAAGGACATCCGAACGCCACCGCGATCGTCGCCTGGGCGGGTCGGCCCTGTTCCTGACAGAAGCGCAGCACGTCACAGGCCATATCGAGCGATTGCCCCGCATCCAGCCCCTGATTGCGCATCCCGAAGGTGTCGCTGGCAGCACAGACCACGCCGATCTCGTCGATCGCGGTGCCGAGCGCGCGCAAGGCGCCGCGCTTGTTCAGGACCAGGCCGACATAGCGTGCCGCGCTACGCGGCAGGCCGGCGACCACGGCTTCGGCATCGGCCATTTGCGGCACCTTGTCGGGGTGAACGAAGCTCGCCACCTCCAGCCGCCGCGCCCCGGCGTCGATCGCGCGGCGGACGAGCTCGATCTTGTCTGCGGTGGGCAGCACGCGCGGTTCGTTCTGCAGGCCGTCGCGCGGCGAGACCTCGACCAGTTCGATTCTGCTCATCGCACACCCAGTCCGCGCGCAATGATCCCACGCAAAATCTCGCGCGTGCCGCCGCGCAGCGAGAAGGACGGCGCGCTCATCATCGTAAAGGCCAGCACGGCGAGCAGATCGCGCGTCGATTGCCGGTCCGGCTCGGCGTCGACCAAGGTACGTGCGATCTCGGGCAAATCCTGTTCGAAGGTGGCGCCGAGATCCTTGACGATCGCGGCATGGATCGAGGCGTCCTCGCGCGCCTCGAGCAAGACGGCGACGCCCCGCGACAGCCGGCGCAGGGTCAGCAGGTGCGCGGTGAGCCGCCCGATCGTCATCTGGGCGAGCTCGCTTTCGCTCCCGCGCAGCGCGCCGATCAGTTCGAGCAGCAGCTGGATCGATGAGAGGAAACGCTCGGGCCCGCTACGCTCGAAGGCGAGCTCGCTCATCACCTGCGCCCAGCCTTCGCCCTCGGTGCCGATCAGCGCCGTTTCGGGCAGGAAGGCGTTGTCGAAATGGACCTCGTTGAAATGATGCTGGCCGGCCAAATCGAGGATCGGGCGCACCGTCACGCCTTCGGTCGCCTTCATGTCGACGAGCAGCTGGGTGGTGCCCTTGTGGCGATCCGCCGGCGTACCCGCGCTGCGGCAGAAGAGCATCATGTAATCCGCTTCATGCGCATTGGTGGTCCACAGCTTCGTGCCGGTGACGCGCCAGCCGCCCGGGACGGGTTCGGCACGGGTGCGCACCGCGGCGAGGTCCGATCCGGAATCGGGTTCGCTCATGCCGATGCAGAACACGCAGTCGCCGGCGGCGATGCGCGGCAGGATCGCCGCGCGCTGCGCCTCGGTGCCGAATTTGAGCAGGGTCGGACCGCTCTGCCGCTCGGCGATCCAGTGCGCCGACACCGGCGCGCCGGCGGCGAGCGTTTCCTCGACCACGACATAACGTTCGAACGCCGACCGCTCCTGCCCGCCATAACGTTTCGGCCAGGTCATGCCGAGCCAGCCACGCGCGCCGAGTGCCCGGCTGAAATCGCGGTCGAAGCCGTTCCAGCTCTCTGCGCGCTGCAGCGAGGTACGGTCCGCAATTGCTTCGGCCAGGAAAGCGCGCACGTCGCCGCGCAATTGCTCGGCGGCGTCGTGGCGGGGCGGGGAAGGGAATTGCAGCATAGGCCTCACACCGCCGTAACGAACGGCCAATAGGCCTGACTGGATTGAGCCAGCGCCGCGCGGCCAAGCCGTCGCGTCCACCAGGCAGCGCTGCCGAACTCGTCGCGCCAGCTCCACAAGGCGGTGGTGAACCAGTGCAGCCGGTGCTCGTCGGTGAAGCCGATCGCCCCGTGAAGCTGATGCGCGATACCGATCGCGATGCCTGCTGCGTCGGAGATGCGCGCACGTGCCGCTGCGATGGCGATACCGAACTGCGGGCTCGCCGCCACGAAAGCGTCGGCAGCAAGGTCCGCCGCGGCCGACGCGGCGGCGGCTTCGCTGGCCAGCCGGGCGAGCGAATGCTGCACCGCCTGGAACCCGGAGAGCGCGCGACCGAACTGAACGCGCTCGGTGACATGCGCTACCGTCAGCGCGACCAGCGTCTGGAGCGCGCCCGCCATGGTCAGCGCGCGGATCAGCGCCCCGGCTTCGAGCAACGAGACGCCCGTCGATGCCGCGACATCGGCGCCGGCGTCGACGGCGATCCGGTCGCGCGGCATGCCGGCCATATTGTCGCCCTGTGCGGTGACGTCGAAATCCGAAGTGACCAGCGCAATCCTGCCGCCGTCCTCGACCACCAGTGTCGTCGCGTCGCGGCCCCAGGCGATACGATCCGCCGTGCCGGCCGCGCGCCAGCCGGTGCCGTCCTGCCGAAGCGCAATGCCATCGGGGACGAGCGCCACGACGCCTTCGGCAACCGGCAGGCCCGCGCGGGCCAGCAACGCGTTGCCGATCATCGTTTCGGCGAGCGGCAGGGGCAGGGCATGGCGCCCGAACAATCCGATCAGCGCGAGGCCTTCCTCCAGCGGAACGCCGAACCCCTGTTCGCCTTCCACCAGTGCGAGCGGCAGGCCTTGTTCGACCGCGGCATCCCAGGCGCTTTGCTGCCAGATCCCGCCCCGTGCCGCGCGCATCGTGGCATCGTCGCATATCCGGGCGAGCAGACGCGCCGTCATCTCCGCGAGCAGGGCGCCCGTATCGCTCACCTCATTCTCCCTTCATCGCGTCGCGCTTGAGCATCGTTTAGCAATCTTACATTTGCATGCAATCCTATTGATTAGGTCAGGTGTTTAGGTATGAAAAATCGTTATGCAATGCCGGCATGGCAAACTTTGCATATTATGTGATCCAAGTAGCGAAATGTAGCGCCATCCGGAAGCCGAGGCCAATCGCGCTGTGGCAATGGAGCATCGCCGCCGTGGCGGGAAATCAAAGCGCGGGGAGGACGCCTTTCTCGGCGTAGTTGATGGCGCCGGGCTCCCGGCGCGCTGGCGGGTCCTGTCCCGGCGCGAGCGGGGATGGTGAGGGCGACGGCGCTACGGCCGGCGCGGCTGTTGCGGGCAACGGAATGGGGCTGGCGGTGTCGCCCGGCACGGTGACCACCGCGATGTCTTGCGCCTGTGGCGGCGGTCCTTTGCTCAGGAGGAGAAGGCCGCCGATCAGGCCGAGCAGCAATATACCGATGATGATCGGCCCGATCGGAAGCTTCTTCATGTCCGCCTTTCCCGCCGGTTGATCAGACGCGGACGAATTTTGCCGCGCCGGCGCGCTGACAGCCATTGTGCACGGTATTGGTCACGCCGATCGCCGGGTTGGTCGTGCCGACATTGAAGCTGTGGGTGCCGAGATCGACCCAGCCCGAGGTGCCGGTGGTGAAGTTGATCGTGGTGGTGGTCGCGCCCGATGTGTCGTTCACGGTGACCTCGCCTTGCGTGTCGGCATTAGCGTTGACCGTCTTCCAGATATAGACGTGATACGTCCCTGACTGGTTGAATCCGGGCGCGAAGATCGCCTTGGCGCCGGCCGTGCAGGAATAGCGTTGCGGCATCAGGCCGAACCCGGCCAGCGTACTGTCGAGCCATCCCGTGCCCGTCTCGCTATACCCGTAGCGCCCGTTCATGACGTACTGGTCGCGTTTGTAGAAGCGCACCGTGTCGTAATATTGCGGCGTGCCGCCTACGCTGACCGGCGTTTTGTAGCCGATCGCAGTCAGCCAGATATTGACCGGATCCTGCCGGTAGGTCGTCGTCGAATAGGCGATCGTGCAATATTTGACGCCGTCGAGATAGAAGTCGATCGCGCCCTCGCGCCAGTCGGCGCCATAGGTGTGATAGGCGGCGGTCAGGTTCACGCCGGGTGCGTAGGTGGCGCAGCGCGGCCCGCCGATATTGGCGCCCGACCCGGCCTGGCCGTTCCAGATCTGCAGGCCGCTGGGAATATGGGTCTGGTCGGCGGTGTCGATCTCGGCCTGGTCGATTTCGAGATAACGGCCAGCGGCGTAGGTGTCGCTGCCGTCGCCGGCCATCATCCAGAAGGAATTGTGCCAGCCGGTGTTGGTGGTGTTCTGGGCGCGCACCTCGAAATAGCCATAACCGAACTGCTGCTTCGAGACGACGCCCGCACCGGTATATTGCTTCCCGCTGACCGCCTCCTGCTTCATCAACAGGCTGAGCTGGCCGGTGTCGATCACGGCGTTTGCGGCAAGCTGCGCGCTGAGCGCCTTCACGTCGGTGCGGAAGTTCCAGCGGCTGGTGTCGACCGTTGAGCCGCTGAAGGTTTCCTCCCATGCCAGGCCATATTGGGTCGATGGCGGATCGGCATAGACGGGCGCCGAGATGCCCGCGGTAATGAGGGCGACCGAGGGCCAGAGGGCGCGACGGTGCGTACGCTTATCAAGACGGTTCATGTCTTTTCCTCTCCATGTCGGTGCTTGGACGTTCGGGCCGACATCCCGATATTGAGGGGCCGAATATTGACGGGCGAATTGACGGCTCAGTCGGCGACGCTCTGCCAGTAGACGCTGCCGGTATTGGCATCGATATCGGTCGGCGCGCCGCCATAGATGATGTCGGTGGTGGCGTTGAGCGGCGTGACGTTGACGCGCTGGATCGCCTTGCCGGGTGCCAGCGCGGTGATCGTCCAGGGCGTCGTGCCGGTCTTGGTCGCACGCTGCATCCCGCCGCCCAGCGTCGCGAAATACAACCGCACCAACGTCGCGCTGCGCGTCAGGCCGAGACCCGCCGGCACGTCGTTGCTCGCGGTGTAGATCTTCTCCCGATCGATCCACGCGCTGCCGTTCCAGCGCACCCGCCAGACGTCGAAATTAAAGTCGCCGCTATTGTCGGTCGGGCGGTAGCGATAGGCGATGGTTGGGCGGTCGCTGCTCGGGTCGAGCGCGATCTTGATGCTCTGCAACCCTTGTGCGGTGTCGGGCGCGGTGAAGACTTCGCCGGTCTGCAGCGGCAGGAAGAACAGTTTCGGGTCGGAGGTCAGGCTGACCGGAATCGTCGCGGCCGTGCCGTCGATATAGGACCAGCTGTTGGTGCTCGGCTTGTAGCGCAGGAAGCTGCCATAATGGCGCAGGCCGCGCGGCATGTTGTACGCCCATTCCCAGGCGATATCGATCGCGCCGCTGCTCTCGAACACCATATCGTCGGGATAGACCACCGCCCCGGTCGAGGAGGCGAACACCGCGGTCTTGACCCAGAGGTTTGTGCTGTTGGTCCAGTGATAGAGTTCGCCGACCTTGGCGTTGTTGCGGATGAACAGCCACACATCGCCATTGGGCGCGGTCTTGGCGACGGGATAGGTGAAGCTGCCGCTGCCGGGCATGTCGGTGCTCTGGCGCAGGTCGGTGATGTCGCCCGGCGCCGCGGAACGGAAATAGCGCCAGTCATTATTGTGCATGTCGGCCCAGACATGGATGTAGCCGTCGCCGTCGATCGCGATGGTCGGCGCGTCGTGACCGGGATCGTCGGCGATCGGGCCCCAGGTCGTGCCGTCGGCTTTTTTGAGGATGCTGAAGGTCCAGTTGCCGGCGGCGTCGCGCTTGCCGATCTTGACGTAATGCTGTGTCGGGG
>Ga0307510_10002039_pt1 | contig 22839 bp, 14 predicted proteins | sample 12_EM_MG_FD_207224 | JGI IMG/M metagenome (GOLD analysis project Ga0307510, IMG submission 207224) | Populus trichocarpa ectomycorrhiza microbial communities from riparian zone in the Pacific Northwest, United States - 12_EM | ecosystem: Host-associated > Plants > Roots > Unclassified | place...
AAGACTTTGAATAACCGAACCTCTTCATCAGTAACAATGATCAGAACTACTCGTATACATGCCAGAATCTTATTTCTTATCTTTGTAAACAGTGCAGAAAAACACTGCTTCTAAAGCAGATGCCACTAAGTTTTCCACTCTTGTTTATGAAAACTGTTGATTAGTCTGACATATTATGCTAGTAATTCCAGCATGTCTCATTTTCTATCTATCAGCGCACAAAGTGAAAAGGAGCAGAAGAAGAGGAAGGTTGGCTATTTAAAAGGAGGTCAGGGCCTTGGGCAAGTGCTGAGTGACATTCGAGTAATGCTGGCTATTCAAGTTTTTCTTAATTCAGACATGGAGAAGTGTGTCAATGAGGAAAGACAAGGAAAGGTACCTAGAAGGAAAAAGAAAAGGAGAAAAATGTGCTTAGGTTCCACATCAACGGAGCCCATAGAAATGGGAACATTATTACAATATGTTATTCCTTCTAGTCAAAAGAAGCAGAGACCCTTCCCCTATGTATTATTTTCATAACATCCTAAAATAAACATTTCACCACAAGTTCTTGTAATTAATTTAGAAATGCTACAAAAAACACATCCTCCATGAAAAGTCAACAATAATAGCATCCCCATGGTAACCATCCTAGAAAATGAAAAGGCTATCCACCCAACAAAAGTTGAATGATAACTGAACAGAATCATCAAATTGTATATTTACAAACCTGTGGAGGGAGGTTGGCACATCAAAAGAAAAAACTCCATCAGGCTTTGGATATTCAATTGGAGAGTGTAACCGTGCAGCCTGAAAAATATGAGGGTTCATCAGCCAGCATTCAATTGTTCCATCTCTGACTTTAGTCTATACTAAGAACTTATAGTGTTAGTTACACTAATAATAAAAGAAAGAAAAGAGTTAACTTCCTCTTCACTCAGAGTCCACTTGCTCTTCACTATTTTTGACAGATAGAACTGGGAGAGTTACTCCGTAGACATTTATTGAGCACATCATTAAAGCAAAAGTGATAATGCTGAAGCAACAAACTGAGGATGGTCAAACTATATTCCCCATCTTTGCAGTGTTCGATTGCTGAAGAAATTAAAATACCATGTGTGATAGAACAAACTGTTTCCTAAGAAGTGTCTTCTTACATTTGTTGACTCGTGATCAGGTTTCCCATGTTTCAGCGTGAATGGGGACCTTCCTTTTAGTATGTAGCTGCCAGGCAGAAAAATTCAGCTAAACGAGATTGCAAAGAAAAAATTATTACATAATTAGAAATTTTCAAAGGTCAACCAGTCAAGAGATAAATGATTAAAGTACAAAACCAGAGAGGTGAAATCTTACCGTTCTAATGCACTAATAGCCATTCCAGGAATAACCCCATATTCAAAAGCCTGCAGCGATAAAATCATTTTTCAGAATGAAAGAGTTCAATATATATGCAACTTAAACAAACACCCTTTCTTATTCACTCAATCAAACTCCATATTACCAATAGTTTTTGCACAATTAAGGGACCATATTAATCATCGTACACTGTATAAATACAGCCTTAAGCAGACTGAACATACAGTGGTTTCACTAGTGTTTGACTACCAAGCCGATAACAATTAAAAAAACTGTTATATACTGTCTGCACGAGTCTATGTTATTTCATGCTATAGTAATCTATGAAATAAATAATTTAGGTAACATATGTATGCTCAGTTGAGGTTCCTTCATCTATTAAAAGAGTCATATAAGTTAAGTACAGAGCTCACAATAGTAGACGGACCTATTTGTAGGGGAACAAACAGAACAATGTTTGTAAAGAAAAGAAGGGATTGAATTGGTGCACATACGGGTCGATAGTTTCGAGCTTGGTGGAGTTCATCCCATATCCAAGAACTCCTTAAAGTTTCCCAATATGATTTCAAGCTTGTGCCTTCCCTAAGAGAACCAAATGCTGCTTCTGCTGCTAGCATTCCTATATGAAGCAAGCAAGAAAAATAAATTAGACACTCACTGTTACCTAAAAGATGGATGGTAATATTCTGAAAGTTGGTAAACTAGATTCATAGTACAACCACAAATGGACATACTCTAGAAAGATCATCTATTTACTGTAACCTTTGAAGTAACTTTCCAGTCTAAAGTGTTCTAACAGTATTTAATTCAAACTTTGCATCATCACATGGTTCATTAAATTGATTAACATGCCCTAATCAGAACATACTTCAATAGGAAAGTTAGGCGAAGATAAGCCAAACTGTATGATTAATGTGATTGGTACCTGATTTCATTGCAGTGTGTGTTCCCTTTATTTTTGGTACATTTAAGAAACCAGCTGAACATCCAATAATTGCTCCTCCCGAGAAAACTGGATATGGAATGGACTGAAATCTAACTTGTATCATATTCTTATTGTATAGCATTTAATATGAACAGAAGATGTTATGCCTCATATATCCATGAACAGTTTGATCAATGGTTTATGTGAACTTTTGGAATTGCATCCTTCCAAATTTAAGTGTCAAACATGTACAACTTTCAAGAGATTTGTAAATCATTGTTTTTGGCACACAAAAATTGCATTTACTAATTGCAAATTGCAAGCCACCTATAAATTACAGATTACTGACTCACCTGAATACCACCTTCATTTAAAGTGCGAGCCCCATATTGGATCACAGTTCCCCCTTCCAGAAGGGGTCTGATGGCAGGATGATGCTTAAATTTCTAAGAACAAAATCCAATAAGTGGAAATTGAGTAAGATTCCAAGAACTGGTGCTCCATGGATGAGCAAGTTAAGAGCTAGAAATATAAGACAACATTTTTTGACTATTTTATAACACAAGCAACCCGGAGAAGCATTAAATGATATGATAACCTAGATCGATGTGCACATGCCCTACAAATAAAATGGGAGATATTGAATGCAAAGCTTGACAAAAGACCTGTAAATATGGTTCACCTGAAATTCCTCGTAAGGGTTCAAGTAAGGATTGTGATAATTCAAAGCAACCACCAAACCGATTGAAACCTGTTTGATCAATCAAGGTAAATATAATTACGAGCTTTAGTTATCAAAATAAATGGTGATAAATAGCTCCAAGGTGAGAAACTGTTGAAAGAAGGTGATAAATAGCTCCAAAGTGAGAAATTGTTGAAAGAACAGTATTGTCAAATGATTTTAAAACTTGAACAGCAATTACATTTACAGGACAAAGAATGAAATAAAAATCTGGCAAGAAACACAACACTCAAAACACTCGTCTTGTTTTTAGAGTTTGATTAAAACACATTACCTGCCTATCTTTCATATGGTACAAAAATGACCCCCCATATGTTTTCTGATCCAAAGGCCATCCTATCGTGTGAAGAACAGCACCAGGTTTATGCTTGCTCTCATCAATTTCCCAAACCTGATCGAACCAATCAAATAACAGATCTAGAAAAATTAGATGAGTGAAAACGGTTTGATTAGACTTCATGTATGCCATTAAACCAAGAAAATTTCCTTCAGAAAATCCATCAATAACAATCAAAACATATTTGAAGGATACTATGAACTAAGCATGAAAACAAGGACAACTGCAACAACTATAATTTCATTAATATATCTAACCTTAGTGGCTATACAACTAGTGTGAGTGCTTCGCTACAATTCCTAGTGTAAACACAAGGAAAATTGACATTGTTGCGTCAAAGGGAAAGGACAAATAGAGATCTGAAAAGTTAAAAAAGGCAGTAGAACATAAAATTTGCTTGAAGATAGGTTACCTCTTTAATTCCTAAAGCATAAGTCTGATGTTGAGCATGCCCCTTCTCTCTCAATTTGTATTTTTTAATTAGTTTCTGTTAGAACAAATATGAGATCAGCCTTAGCATAATTATCAGCAGGTTAGCTCAGAAGTTTAATGGTGTCTACTACAGCTAAATACTTATTCCTACAAACCTCTGATAAAGATCCTCTACAACCTTCAGCTAGAAGCGTTACGCGACCTGCATATTCATGTCACCCTTATAACCATTAATTAAACCACAGAAAACTTAATACTAGTCATTCTCAGAAAACAAACATACTAGATTGAAGTCTGATATACGTGTAACAAATGGGCATGATTAAATGGCCATCCGAGGTGTATCTAAGGGCATTGAGGAAAATGATACGTTGGCTCTCATTTCATGGCTGTTTAAGAGGGAAAGGCAGCATAGACATCTTATTTTGCTGGAAGCTAAGAGTGGTCTGTGGCCTTATTGAAAAGAAAACCAAAAGGGTAAAGTCATGTGTCCAGATTGGAATAGAAATACTCATAGGATGCATTATTAAATTCCATATGGTAATCCTAGAGAGAAGAGGTAAGCAAGTACAATTTTCGTTCAATTCTTCGTTGTTAACTGAAACTAAACACTGGAAATAGTACTCTGAAAAACCACCTTAGATCTGGTAAAATTTCAAGGATTTTAGATAACAGAGGGTGTCGGACCTTTCAGCTCTACACCACGTTGAAAAGTATCCTTCTTAGAACCATCTTTGGCAATTCCCATATCGTTAGTTCCAATGCCAACAACACTATCATTTGCATCATATAAGATCTGGTAAAATTGCATAACTTGTAAATACATTCCTGCAGTGATATAATTGTTGAGAAAAATACGAGAGCCAAACTAACTGCACCTCACTTGCTGCAAAGCCAGGATATATCTCAACTCCAAATTCTTCAGCTTTTATCCCCATCCAACGCACTAATTGACTTAAACTGCATCAGAGGACCCACAATGACAATGAACTGACAGAGTAAAAAAAGAAGAGTTGCAGAGCAAGTACTAATTGTTGTAAAATATTGACAAAGGAAGAGACAGTTTAGTCAGATATCTTAAGATGCAAAGTGTTAAGATGACCTAAAAGTTCTCGCAAGCCAGTAAGACTCTATTACATGACCAGCTGCCTTTCCAAAGAAGTGAACCAACAATGCAAACAGAATCAATTTCAAATTCAAGTCAAGAAGTGGTTACTCCACAGAATTACAACCTCCTTTCTGGTGTCACAATCACATGCAGTGTGTCAATTAGGCTGCAATGACTCCACCATAGACTGATAATCAAACTTTAATAAAATTGTTCAGAAAGTCAGAAAAAAAAAAAAACTTTATGACAATGGCATGAACAGTATAAGGCCCTGCCCAACAGAGAAACTTCATATACATAAAAGATTATCAAGTGCTCAGTTTGACTATTTGTAAAACTGTTCTAAGGTAAATTGCATAAATTCTCAAGAATTCATTCATGATGCGAAGGAAACAAAGACAAAATCTTAAAGAAACAGGATTTGAAACCATTCAGAATCGTATAAAATCAGATTTGCATCATCACACAAATATTCCAGGCAAAACAGGAGGACATCACATTAATTACCTTATAACATAGTTCCCCTTGTTACCAAAAGGACATGGAAGAGAAAAGGCACGATCCTTTGTAAGAAACCAAAACTTGTCAGAAGATACAGGGACATTGATTGGTGCCTACAAACCCAGATTGGCAAAGAATGCATACAAGAATCAAAAGAGGTATGTGGTGGTGATACATTTTGCAATGCATTGATTCTACTTCAGTGTACTTTTTTAGCAACAGCTAAAAGCTTTACTACACAATTACTGCCTTTATACACCAAGCAAAATTTTTAAGAAAATAAAAAGGAATCATAAATATATCTGGAACCAAAATAAAGTCTGCTAGAAATATTACATATTCAATGAAAGTTTATTGCTAATTGAATCCTTCATCCAACTTGAAACACAAATCAACTACATTTAATCAATGAAGAACCGGTAAGAAACATTAGCAGGATGAGGCTTCATTCTATATTCCCATCGTTAACTGTATGATTCTTGTATGTATTCTTGATTACAAATCTTTTATCACATAACCTTCAAAAAAATGGCAAGAATTGCAACGAATGCCATAGACAATCAATGAAAAATTACCTCTTCCTCTTTCCAATGCGGTAGAAGTTCATCCAGTGCTCGGGGCTCAAACACATTGCCGGATAAGATATGAGCACCTACAACCACATTGAATAACCAAAAAAAAAAAGAGCCATAAAAATAAATAAAATCAAAGAAAAAGAATTAAATAAACTCATTTCAAAAGCTCTATTAACACTAATACAATCTCGAAAGCCAAAAATGCTACCGGCAATTTAGACAAATACCTACTTCCGGGCCTTTCTCAACAACACAAACCGATAAATCCACACCCTTTTCACTACACAACTGCTTCAATCTTATTGCAGCTGATAATCCAGCCGGTCCAGCACCAACAATCACAACATCATACTCTATAGACTCCCTTTGAGCTTCACTACTAAACCTCCTAACAAAACCTTGATTTTTATCAAAATTCCTCATTTTAGCACAACTTGGCCAAAGCCCATATGAAAAAACCCGGCTGAAGCATCCTTTTGAGGCTATAAGACTCCAGCTTTGATGGAAACAAGAAGACCAATCTGCAGAAATTGAGTGTTTTTGAGGTGATTTCAATGGATTGAACAAAGATTTAAGAGAATTGGACTTTGAACGAAGTGAAATGAGCCTCTGCATAATTTATTGATTGATTGATGGATAGAATGTGGTGATTGAGAAGCTAAGTTTGAATCTTTTTTATTGCACAGCTTGTTTGGTTAAGGATGATGAGCTGACGTCCCGTGTTCATCTTTCCATGTTGGATGTGACCCATTATGACAAATGGTGAACTTAAGGAGGATTTTTTATTATTATTATAATATCCTCACATCATACTATACGCTTGAATAATTTTTTTATTTTATTTTTTATTTTTTTAATATATATTTATAAATTTTAATTTTATTATTTAATATTAAATTAATAATACGGTGTATAATTTTTTTAATATTTTATAAGGTTGTTCTAAAATCTTAATTCAAACTATAAATTTAAGGAGTTAATTTTTTCTTTTCTAATTTTTTTCTTTTAATTTTTTTTTTAATATTAAATTAATAAGAAATTAGATTTCATGATTTATTTTGGTCTTTTGTCTATGATGTTATATCTATCCCATGATTAGGGTCATGGGTTCAACGAATTAATCTCGGTTAACTTGAATTATTTTTATGTTTTTTTAATATATATTTTTTTCAATTTTATTTTTCAACACTGAGTTAATTAAGAATTGAATTTCATAGTTTATTTTGATTTGCTTTCTATTGGGTTATCCCTAATTTTATTACGGATTATAGATTTGATATGTTAACTCGAGTTGACTAAGGTTATTTTTTTAATTGATTTTTTTTTACAGTTTCATCCTTCAACATTATATTTATTGAAGATTAAACTTTATAATTTATTTTTTATATAGTTATCATAATCTCATGACTTAGTATATGGATTAATAAGTTAACTCGAGTTGATCCAAATCGATACAATATGTTATTGTCTTTATTTTTATTAAAACAATCTCACCTTAGATAATTATATTAAGTTAAATTATGTTTTTTTTTTTGTTATTTAGGTTTCTTTTAGACTTGTTAAGGCAACCGAGTCATATTAAATAAATTTTTATACAATTTATTTTTTATTAGAAAAAATATTAGCAATACTAATATATTATTTTTACATTATTTTTTTTTAATTCAATTTACAGCATAAGTGAATTACCTGGTTTTTATCTAAAGATTTTATGAATTAGATTCATCCATTCGATGAAATTAGACATGTGGGAGATAATTTTTGTAAGATATTAATTAATTAAAATTAAAATTAAAAAAAAAAACTAATTAGGAAAGGGTTTTTCATAACCTCTCCTCACAAAATGTTATTAATTGAAAAGGTTCTTTATATTTTTTTCTTCAATCAATTATTTTTTATTCTATAATATTAATTATTTTTTATTGAGTGATCTCATTTTCATGACAAGGATTATGAGTTTGATGAGTTAACTTGATTAATTCAAGTTTTTTTTTCTTAATTAACTTTTTTTTAATTTCATTCTTTAATATTGGGCTATTTGAGAATTAGACTTCATGATTTGTTTTGTTTACTTTTTATTAGGTTATCTCGGTCTTATGACATGAGAATAATGCTTAATGGATTAACTCGAGTTATTTTTTATATTTTTTTAATTGAATTTTTTTTCTTCTAATTTTATAATTTAATATTGGGTTGATTAAGAATTGAGTTTCATAATCTATTTTATTTGCTTTCTATGAGGATATCTTGTTCTCATAATTAAGGCTACAAGTTTTGGTATTTTTATCTCAATTAAATCGGGTTGTTTCTTTAATTTTGTTTTATAAGGTTATCACAGTCTTACAATTCGGATCATGGATCCTTCAACATTGGATTTGGTTGTCCTCATCTCATGACTCAAGTTCCGGGTTTGACAGGTTAACCTAGTTAATTAAGTTTTTTTTTTTAATTGATTTTTTTTCTTCTTCATCATTTAATATTGCATTTGATTAGAAATTGAGCTTTATTATTTGTTTTGATTTGTTTTTTATCAGGTTATTTCAGCCTTATGACTAGGAAATAGTGTTTAACAAATTAACCTCTATTGACTTGGCTTATTTTTTATGTTATTTTTTAATTAAAATTTTTATAAATTTTATCATTCAATATTGGGTCCGACATAGTTGATTGAGAATTGAGGTTCATAATTTTTTTTGATTTATTCTCTATAATGTTATCTCGGTCTCATGACCAGCGTAGCGGATTTGACAAGTTATCTCGGGTTAAATTAAGTTATTTTTTTTTTATTTTTTTCTATGAAATTATCTTGGTATCATGACCCGGGTCATAAGTTTGGTGAATTGACTCGAGTTGTTTTTTATGTTTTTTTTAAATTGATTTTTTTTTTAATGTCATCCTTCAACATTAGACTGATTGAGAATTGAGGATTGAAATTCGTAATTTGTTTTGATTTAATTTGTATGGGGTAGTCTTGGTTTTATGACTCAAGTCACAAGTTTAACACGTTAATTCGAGTTGCATTTTTAGGTCTTTTTTTATTTGATTTTTTTCAATTTCATCCTTTAATATTGAAGTGATTAAGAATTAAGCTTTATAATTTGTTTTGATTTGTTTTTTATGGGGTTATTATAATCTCATAACTCAGGTCATGAATTTAACATGTTAACCTGGGTTGACCCGAGTCAATCCAATATGTTGTTATTTTAATATTAAAAAAGATATCATCTTGAAATCTTTTTTAATCAAATTATATTTTTACAAATCGTTCGAATTATTTTTGAATCCATAAATTTAACCCCTACACGGTTTAGATTTTTTCTTCATTAGAAAATAAAATATTAATAATATCTAAATATTTTTTTATGCTCAGTTAAAAATTTTACCCGATCCCCAGTAGTTATTTTCTATTTATGTAGATAATTAGTTATCTTGAGAGGAGAAGAAATAACCTATGGTCTGAAGTTGTAGTTAAAAATCAATTTTCATTTGTATTATTTCGAGTCAATTTTTCGATAAAAAAATGTGAACAAATCAATATCTACATCCAAGAAAAAAAAAACTATAATTTTAATAAAAATTATAGACCAGTGACTCAATAACTCGGGCTTTTTCCCAGGTTTTTTCGTCGAACAATTTGACAAAACATCTTGTTCACAAAGGGATGAATAATCTAAAAGGAAAAAAAAAAAAAAAACAATAAGGGGGTACAGAGCTAGGAAAGTGACAGAGGAGTCTGCAATTTGTTAAACCATTGCTAAATAAAGGAGAGTCCAAATCAAAGGGAACATGCAGCAAAGCACAGATGAACAAAATAACTATCAGGATTTGTGCTGTTGGTGCTAAGGATATGGGAGGGTAGCAATGTGGTTATGAGCCACAGTTCCAATCCACAGCTTCCCTTCTACTTCCCTGACTTCACTCACTAGCTTCATTACTTCACCCTTTGGATCCTCAAGAACTTCCAAGATCTCTCCATTCTCATTGAAGAGGGATACAACTGTGTACATCTTCATGCCCATCATCCTGGCTAAGTACCTCATTTGGATTGGTAACCGGAAATAAACACTCTTCATCCATGGATTCTGAGTAAGAACCTCCTGTGCTGCTGTCCTGCAGCAATCTATTGCAACCCAGAATTGGCCTCTATCATTAAGTCTTACGTTGTCTGGAAAACCAGGCAGGTTTGCGACAAGTTCCACCCTCCCGGTCTTCGGTCCTTCCAGCCAGTATTTCATTAGCCTGTGGCAATGCCATACATGTTAAACAAAATGATCAAGCTTGTCATAACCTACTACTCATCATGCACCAATGTCCATGATGTTCATAGTGCAATCTTTGAATGGAGTACTAATTTGGTTTCTTTTAGTCATTCGCCGAAAGGATCGAATTGGATCATACAACATCTCAATATTTATGTCAGGATATTGAATTTTTTTTGTAGAATTACAAGGATGTATGCACATTACCTGCAATTGGTAGTCTCGGTGAAGACAATGAAAGTTTGGTCCCTAGATAGCTGCACTCCATTTGGAAATGCTAGGCCATCCAATACTACATGAGTTGTTTTGGTAGGAGGGTCATATCTGAGAAGCCTACCAGTGGATTCTCCTTCCAACAATATGAAGAAATGGTCCCTGCAATAGAAATTCCTATCAACAGCTCCAAAATTGTACAGAAATAGCCAAATCTTGTAAGAACAGCTCTTACACTCTGTCGTATCTTTTGCTGGTGTCAGTAAAGAAGATGGATCCATTCTTGTGTATGTCAAGGTCATTTGCAAAGAGTATTGGGTCCCCTCCCAAATGAGTTGCCAAAGGAGTAGCAAGCCCTCCTTCAGGTCCGACTACCAGAAGGCCATAATAAGCATCAGCAATGTACAAATTTCCACTCTCTTTGTGGAGCCTTAGACCCAGTGGGCGACCACACAGTTTCTCATGCTTCCATTGCTTAGATGTGGTTGAGTCAACTCCTCTAGCACAAAGTTTCTCTGACCTTTCAAAGCCAATTCGAAGAATAGTTAGTATATACCAGTAAGGAGATATTAAAAGAGAGAACAAATTCATGTTCCAGATTTCTTTGATCTGACTCACTAGCTTATTGATCTTAATTAATAACTTGATTAGAGAAAGTTTTCCCTCAACACAAGCTAATTACTTGGTATATACTCCAATTAAAAATGCGGAGAATTTTCGTATATCCAAGTTATAAATCATCTACATGAACTTGATGATCCTCTTGATTTGTTGAGATATGAAGTGGGTTAATTTCAGAGTAGATGAATACATATTCTCTCTGTTTTCATCAAGTCATTAATAGAACTCACCAGTTTGTGGTAACAAGTGCAAAGGTTTCCCATCCAACATCCTGTCCCATCCATCTCACAACGCGTCCATCGGCCAAACCAGCGTAAGGGCCTCGCCCCAGGCTGTCGAACTCCAACGATTCAGGGCCGAAAACTTCATCGACAAACTCCAAATTTCCGGACCCTAATCGACTTCTATTGTCTCTAGGCCAGTTTTCCATGACTTGCTTGTAAGGGGCAAGGTCATGCTTAAAAGGCTTGAAATCATGGTCTCCTAAAGGTCCCATTCTAAACGGATCCATTATAACAAAACTTATAGCTAGAGCAAGAACTAGGAGAAGTGGATGCTGCAACAAAGTCCCATCTCTTTGTGATCCTTTCTTCTCCATCTCGAGGAACTTGGTTCGATCGAGAGAATGTGTGTTGCGGTAAGGAAATATCTAGTGAGGGTGTAAATGGTGGATCGTGAGGACACAACTTAGTTGATTTTCATATGTTAGGAAGTAGAGAGCATGCAGTGTTCGTGATTTCATTGAGTTCAGAAGTAGGTCGTCTGTTGTTGGCCATGTTATTTGCATTTCTTCTTATTGTTGAGATACAAACCAGAAATTATGATTTCCCTCTGGCAACTGAATAGAATTTTACCCATAAATCTAATTCAATCGAAACATTCAAATGTAAGCATTGCCTCCATGAATGGAGTCTTTTTAACTAGTGATGAAAGTAAGTTGGCTGCATCCACAAGCAATGCAATTTGTACAAAACAATTTTTATAGGACAACTGCAGAGGATAAGCCTCATCACGATAAAGCTTTTGGGTATCTTGTTTACTGTATTGGGACAAAAAAAGACAGAGATGATAGAGATAGATATGGCATATACTTCCTGTTTTGAAAATATAGAAATTTACTCAAAAACTATGAAAAAGACATTTACTTTATGTTCCATTTCCATCTCTTTAATCAAATACGTTTCTGTTTTTTTCTGTATTTGTCCTTGGTTTCCAAGAACTGAACAACTTTCAAATCCATCAACTAACATGTCAATTACTTGTATGTTATTTGAAACAATGAATGATCAGCATAAAAACAATAACCCATCTACTGATTTAAATATAGTACAGAGATCATATTGCAGCTGAAAAGGAATAGCAGGATGGATAGACATGGTTCCCATTCTCTAAGAAATCTATCACTTCAACATCCAATGGATGAATACCAGCATCTGATTTTGGAATCAAAGACAGGCAGTTTAGTCCAAGTTCCCTCAACAATGTGATTGATGCCAAGAACACAACAATTTTATGTGGTTCAGCAATCTTCTATGTCCAGGCCGAGCAGCCAATTTCATTATATAGAGAAAAGAAACTACAATCTACGACAATGGAGGAGGAGCAACACCTCAACTTAACTCCCACTCTCTGTAATGGTCTCACATCTCTCTCTCTGCTGCTACAGCTACTGCTTGCTCTATTGCACTACATTGTGCTGCTTATTTTTTCTCTTGTTAATGCCTCTATTTATGGTGGAAATGGGGGAACAACCATCCCCATGCTCACCTCCACCTTTCCAGCCTAGCACCACTTTCCAGGTTGTCTTTGTCTCCACTTCTCAACATCATACTCCATCATCATCATCCACGCCTCCGTAGATTTTGAATTTACAACACTATCACTACAAAAATAAAGGGAGTCTTCAAATAATCCTACATCTACCCTTGATTTATAATTACCTCGAAAATCCGGCAGCAATGAGAATAATCTGAATTTCTCAATTTCAAAACCAAAAGCACAAATTCGAATTGGAAGAAAGAAACCGAAAGTTCTGATGAAAGCTCGGAACTCCATTCAAATGCAGCAGCCAGGTTCTTGTCATCAGAGTGACTAAATCCTCCTAAGTAGATTGATCAAGAAAGAAGTTTTTTAAATCGCTTTTCACTTAAAAAACAATTTCTATATATGTTCTTATATACTTTTCTATTATAACTGTCTTTTCTGTAGCGAAACAGAAACCAACTACTGCCTTGGTAACTCTTGTTCATCCCAATTCAACTAAAAAAATCTGCAACACTATCATATATCTTCTCTCAACACATGCTGCGCAACACATTACCGGTCTCTCTTAATCAACAACTTAATGTCTCAACGAGTAGAAAGAAAGATGAGCAGGGTTAACATCATCACCCCGCGACAAAGCGCGGCTGGAAATAGGCTGCCTGGAGCTTGAGTTGCCTGCCGAAGGATGCAAAACACTGGCATTAAAGGCTTGCTGACCAGGCTGAGAGAGCAGTTCTGAAATTAGCTAGTTTGGAAGAAAAACACGCAGGAGAGAAGGAAAGGAGAAGGGCATATCGATCCGCACGTGACAAGGGGTATACAGTTCTAAACTTTACCAACCGAACGGAATCGGTTGCTACTCGGTTGCAGTGTTATTTAGCAACGGAGCTTAATCATTTATACGTGCTATGCTGTTGAATATTTATTTTTAAAATTTTAAAAAAATATTTAAATATTATTAACATATTATTCAAAAGGATTAAAAAAACCTATTTAGAGAGTCATCTTATGTAATAATTTGGCAAGTTCAATAACAATATATACAATAACAAAAATATAATTTGATTAAAAATAATTTTAAAATAATATTTTTTTTTAATATTAAAATAATAAAATATTAAATCAACTCAGATTAATTCAAGTTAATATATTAATTTTATATCCGGATCATGAGATCATGATATTCTAATAAAAAATAAATTTAAAAATTTATTCAATTAAATTCTTAATTAATCCAATATTAAAAAATAAAATTAAAAAAAATTAATTAAACTTAATTTTCAAACAACTTAAATAAAAAAAGATAAAATTAAAAAAATCAAATTACAAAATAGAATAAAAAAATCTCGAGTCAACCAGATTAATTCATAAAACTCATAACTTGAGTCATGTGATTATGATAACATTATAAAAAATAAATTAAAATAAATTATAAAACTTAATTAATAATAAATATAATATTAAAAAATAAAATTAAAAAAAAAAGAAATAACGATTTCCTCTCTTCAATTATTTCTTGTTATTTCGATTGCAAACTTCGGTTCCAATTTTAATTGTCAACCCAATGTAGATTCTTAAAGTTAAAATTGAAAAAAAAAAATTGTTGTCATTCGGTTGCAAATAAAAAAACTAAACTTTTTCTTCCAAGCATTTACAGGATTTTAAAGTTCGAAACAATTTACTTGAGATAATCAAAGTAGCCCGAGAGACGTGGAGCTTTTCTGATTGGTCAACAGCATTAAATCTGTCAGAAATTTACTTGGTACCGGTTTATCCGGTATCTCTTCCATGTCATAATCATCTCTCACTCTCAAAGACTAACTGCTTTAGCCAGTTTTCAGTAAATAACAAACGGAGCAAGTTTTCTTCGTAAGGAATATCAAAATCCATACAAACGAAAAGCAAACAACTTTTAACCTTTATTGAAGGCTGTCTTTGAAGCTTCCTTGTAAAGACAAATCAAGCAGACAAAACCCTTTATGTATCTGTTTCTAATTTGGGGTTTTTTCAGAAATCTTGATTCTTTGAGTGACCCTTTGTCTTCTCCACAAAAAGGTTAGAACTTTGTGGTTTTAATTGTTTTTTAGCTTAATTTCTTTGGTGTTTCTGTTTTTTTTTTTTGGCTTGTGGGGATTTTAGTTATTGGGTGATTTATGTTTTTGGTTGCAAATCTGGTAGGATTTTGTAGCTAACCTTTGTGGGTTTCTTGCTAAATTTACACTTGTGTAGATGATAGCATGTTTATTTGTGTGGGTTTTTTTTTTGTTTAAAGGTGGTTCCTTTGGTTTTGATTTTGATAATTTGTTGATTTTTTTTGCGGTTTTAGTTGGAATTGGTGTAGTGTAGTTTACTTTCTTGGCAAATGCTGTGGATTTTGGTTTGGTGGGGTTTCTTTGCTGGTTTTAAACATGTTGTTGTGTGTTTGGTTCATGTGAATTTGTTTTCATGAAAGCGAGGTAGACTTGGAAACATTTTTCCATGAAAACTGTGTTCATATAACTATATGCACCAAAGCGTATCACTTATACGTGTTGATGTATACGATGAATTATTAGTTCTTGATGATAAGATTTTTAGTCAGGTCAATTAAAGCTCATAGAACAACCCTTTAAAGAAAATTTTGCAGTGATTAATGGAGATTCTCGACTCTGAAAATAGCAATCTCTTTATCTGGTTAATGTTTTGATGGGTTTGAGAGAGTAATGTTTAGTCATTTCAATGCATGTTTTGTTTTATGACGTGAGGGTGCTTTTTATCTTCATAGAGTTGGCAGGAGCATGTATAGAACTGTGCCACAGATTGCACATGTCTGATCTTTCCCATTATTGGTTTTGTTTTGTCACGTTTGGTTAATTGATATGTTTGGTCCAAACAGAGTCATATGGCCAGCCTCGGTGATGGGGAGCATCAATGGTTAGAGAGAGTAAAATCAGAGGGGGCTGTTCCACTACTTGATCCAGATAATTGTTCAAATGGCTGGGCATCTCCACCTGGAGACTATTTCATGGTAAGAGGTCCAGAGTATTTGACAACTAAGACTAAAATCCCTGGTGGAGAATATCTTTTTAAGCCTCTTGGATTTGACTGGATTAAAGGGTCTAATAAGATTGCAGAGGTTTTGAAGAATCGAAAAAACCGTGTGAGGAAGGTTATTGATGAAGAGTTTCCAGATGGTGATAAGCCTTTTGTTTGGGCATTTAATCTACAACTCCCGGGTAAGGACAACTATAGTGCTGTGGCATATTTTGTAGCCACAGAGCCATTTCCTGAGGGATCTTTAGTTGATCAGTTCTTGAATGGTGATGATGGGTTTAGAAATTCAAGGCTTAAATTGATTGCCAACATTGTCAAAGGCCCCTGGATAGTAAGAAAGGCAGTCGGAGAGCAGGCTGTGTGCATAATTGGGCGTGCCCTTTCTTCCAAGTACTGTGTTGCAGAGAATTTCTTCGAAGTGGATGTGGATATTGGATCTTCAATGGTTGCAAGTGCAATAGTACATTTGGCGTTTGGTTACATCTCAATGTTGACTGTTGACCTGGCTTTTCTCATTGAGGCTCAAAGTGAGTCAGAGCTTCCAGAACGACTCTTAGGTGCCGTCAGATTTTCTGATCTAAACCCTGCTTGTGCTTCCTTATATGAACTGTCATATGGAAGTACTGATAATTTGCAGTCCTCATTGCCGACTCGCTTATGGAAGTCAATTGGACAGGGGTTTTCTCAACTCCTTCATCCCTTGCCAGGGGCTCAAGAAAATAGTTCTGCCTCTGGCACAACCCATGGTAATGAAACTTCTGAGCTCAAAGAGGGGAGTGAAGACACAAAGAAATGGTAAGAGTTGTGAATTGCAATTACCTTCATATTCTTACATTTGAATGAGTGAAGGTTTAAATTTTGGTCTGTTTTGGGCCATGTAAAAGTGAGCTCACAAAAAAGATCTCAAGATTTCAATAATATCTTTGGTTTGCATCACAAGAAGACTATTATAATGTCATGGTGGCTTCATCCATAGAAAATCTGCCTTTTCAGAAATCAGATGGACAGGGATCTGTCATGCGTAATTAAACTCTTTCCATGCAACTTCTTCGTTTGTATGTCATATTGATATGTGCTGATTGATGATATTTAAACCTAAGATGCACGCAATCTACGATTTGTTTCCATCATCTGGAGGTTGTTAACTTATAATACTTGTATAACATGCAAAACCATTCAATGCCTTAATCTCCAAATCTGTTCTCATGCCTGCCTTTCCCTTTCTAATACCAGTACTAGGGCTGTTCTTCCTTATGTTAATTATTGCTTTCCTGTCAATTTCTGTCTTGGTCGAGTATGCAAGTATTATCAATCACCACATTCTCAATCTTACTTCATAGTCCTTGCTTTGGAAAATTTTCCTCCTGATGAAAGTCTGTCATCAGTGTCCGATACCAAAACCATTTCCCTAATTTACAAAATCCGGTTACTCCAGAAGTTGGCTATATTCCCACACGTACCATGTCTCAATAACTGCATCCAACTTATCCGGCGCCTCTTGTGCAATTAGTTAAAGATTGATTAAAGCTCGAAGATATTCTCTATAAAAGTGAAGTGCAGAAACTTTATGTGACAGATTTTTGAAGGCTCTTGTTTATTATCAAATTTCTTTTAAGAATTGTTCCAGAGATTTCATTTCATGCATGTGATACATTTGTCATGGTGCATAATCTATTCTTATCAAAGTTATTGCCTTGCTGGTTCTAAAATTATTAATTGGCATCCATTTTTCTTTTAACCAATCACTGTGGTCGAGCATTGAGCTAACTGTTATCCTTTGATGAACTATAATATTTGCAGATGAATCAGATACTCCTGGTGGACAGTGTATATGTGGTTGTTGGAGTAGCTTAATCTAGAAGTCACAGAATGATTTAAGTGGTAACAAGTATCCAATGTTCACTGCATTCAACTGCTTGGTTGCTAGTCCTAGTCGTGCCATTTTATTCTTTTGATTTGTTGTAGTTATGAATATACTATATGGGCGAGCAGTCAATGAGTCATGTTATTTATTGGCAAGTATTAAAATTGTTGATAGCTTATTCTGATACATTTGTAATTCAAAAGTATTATTTCCACAAAAAGCTGAGTTGAATTTGCCAATTTCATTTCTGCTATTAACTTGGGGTTATGAGGAGATGATCGAGGCAGGACAGTGTAGCCTTCCTTAGCAAGTTGGAATTGTGCCTCGATTAGCTTCAAGCTCTTCCACTGCCGCAGGCTGTAGTCCTAGTGGTTGGTACCTTGCTGTTTCTTGATCTAGACCTCTTGCATCTTATTATGGATTGCCTTTTCGTTGAGCTTATTAAGTCCCTTTCCTGTGTAGTTGGCTGTAAACTTCATGGTATTACGGCAAAACTTGCAACTTTGTGTCAATTCTTTTCGGCTATCAATGGCCATCTGCAGGAACTACTGTCAGCGTCACATTTGGTAGGGATGAAACATATCTCATTGATGTATTCTGTCTACTGTTGCCCGTTGGACTCCACACGTTACCTTCTTTCTGGCATAATATAATTTTAGGATTGAATTATGTTGATTGTTATCACTTGTGTGTCTAGTGGGGCTCAGACAACGCAATCAAAGCAGTTTTAGCCACTATAGATGGCACTCGAAGATGATGAAGTATGCTGCCATTCTAGAGCTTTGAGGTTAGGTAAGCTCGGTCGAAAAGATCTGAAACAGCTTATTAAATTTATGGTATTTTGGATTCTTTTAACCTAAGCAGTGCATAATCCAGCAGGCAACAAAAATCAGCTGAACTAATTGTTCCATCAGGAAATACTTGAAAGCTAAATGATAAGGCCATTCAACAATGAGAATTCAAGGCTAGGACAACCGGGCAAAGTGATCTCTATGCAAAAAGAATCCATGAGAACCCGCAGGAGACCCTCAAACAATGACATTGATAGCATTCAAGTTGAGTATATCCAATATAAACGATTGGAATAACTGTCATCACTACATTCAGCAAGTGTTTTGTTTACCAGATCAGAAAACCCCCCACCCCCTCCCCCTTTATTTTTTTTGCCAAAACCCGAGTGCTTCGTAAATGAATAATCCAAGAATCCATCTATCTGAGACTGAAAAATCGAAGGAAAGTCTCATTCCCAGCAATTTTTTTTTGCCATAGCCAAGTAGGAAACAGTGCCTCCCCGAGTCTAAATTGGATGCGACTTTGCATATGATGATTGATAGTGATCCGTGAAAGAATGAAACAGGAAACATCGTCCAAACAACCATTGTGTGCATAGATGCCCTAGCCATTGATTTATGCAATAAATAACTATAAGCATAACATTCATCCAAAAGAAAAGAAAATAAAACTTGTGCATCACAGTCAAACAATGGTAAGAGTGCAAAATACAAGTAGAGAGTTGAGCAACAACTGAAGCACAAAAGATTGAATACAAAAAAGCATGTTCAGTTTTTAAGCTTTATAGTTACATAGAACAGTAATATCTTCATTGCATTACAACGGATCTGTGAACAAGTTACTTTTCATCATTTCTTGAATAATATTGTGCCTAACAAAAAAGAAAATCACGAGATCAGAAGACCAAAGAATTTCAAAAGGAAGAAAAGCTGCAGTACACCAAACAAGGAACTAGAGGGCAAAACAATGGCCGATAATCTCAAACCACATTGGTCTTCAACAACAAGCATTTACCATTCTAATAAATGACTGAATGCGAAAGCTGCACCCGTAAATCTGTAAGTCTACAGCAGAAATGGGTGCCAGCTTGAGCTTTGATGGCCGGGAAGATGCGACAAATCCCAGTGTAAAAGTCCAGCTTCACAGAGCATACTTAAATAGTATCGAGATTTGACTCTTCAGAAAGTAAAGCCCCTAGTTAACAAATGGGGATAACATCTTTAACAGAAGTTAAACGATTTCAACACCTTCAACTGGTAGTGCACTCATCTGCAATGTTCTACCAGTTCCAGGAAACCGCACAGAAGGCAAGGAAGGATCCATAACAGATTCAATCTCAATAAAATCAAAATCATAAGCACCTGACCGCTTCAAACTGACCACAGAAAAAAGCACAATCCATCCAAGCATTGATATTGCCCAGAAATTGTTCATCCCATGTATCAAACCCCATGCTATAGCATATCCAACAACAATTCCTGATAAATGGCCAAGAAAACTCGCTTGTGGAACAATAATTGATGTAAAAATCAATGACTCAAAAGGTGCAAAACTGATAGGAAGTGAAAGGAATCCAAAAAGATCCAACTTCGAGGATGGTTGCTTCACAGAAAGAATTGTCATCCACCCAAATACAACACAAGAGTACCCAACAGCTGTCACTCTCCGAAAATACTCTAGCTTGAATCTTTGTATCAATATATGGTACATCCCCAGTACTAGTGCCCCAGACAATACGACCAACACAAGTGTGTAGTGAAGATAATAAGCCATTCCAAGGCCAATGTGCCCCAACTGTTCTACAACCCCTAGACTCCAAAGTGCGCTCATATTGAAAACAAGATGAATAACACTAATATGTGAAAAAGCAGAGGTAATTATCCTCCAATGGTGCCCTTCAACTGCATTTTCATAACTTAATCCCACATGAGAGTACCCGATATTTTTCTTCTGTATATAAAACCATATAGCACTACATATTCCAATTATACAACTTGTAGCTGGTTTTTCCACAATCTCATAAAACAATGGCCTCCCCATCTATAACAAAGCCCTTGTTCACTTCCTCTCTTTAAAACCACAAGTTACTCAACAACGCAAAACCAGATAGAGCTTTTCCACAACCAAAACATCCACCAAAGCTCCAACAAAAGTGGGTTCTCCTCAGAGATCAAAACTTTATAAGACAACACAAACCCTTTTCAAATCTAACAAATTTGAATAACCCCAAATGAAAATAACACCAAAAAACCTAAACTTTACACATCTAACCAATCCAACATGAATATAAATCGGGGTTTTCTATATAATCAAACACCAACCCTTTTCTCACACTTAATTCCTCATAAAGTACAAGTAAATTCTACACGCAAATCCCAGTAATGGTACTAAAGTTGTGAAATTCCTATTGCAATAACAATAATAGAGAAGAAAGTTCAGATTTTTTACACCAAAAAGTAAGAGAAAAAAAGAAATTTTTTAGAGATAAATTCGTCACCTTTTTGCTTCAAATTGATTGAGAAGTTGCTTGAGCTTCCTAGTTTTCTGTCTTTCTGGGTGTTTCTGGCTTTTGCACAGATGTCATGGTTTTGAAAGCTTATATATGGTACACCAAGGATACATGGCTCACCTCATTGATGTTTGTCCCCTATGGCCCCAAGGTGGCATTTAAGGACAAATGACGTGTAGTTTGCATTGTGTGTTTGAACGACATATGACAAAAGCACAAGTTGTGATGAGGAGCTATTTGTGAACGCGTTTAAACTAAAATTTGATTTTTTTTTATGTTTTTGATTTTTTTAATATGTTATTATTATAAAATAATTTTTAAAAATAAAAAAATATTATTTTAATATATTTACAGACAAAAAAATACTTTACAAAATAACCATTACTACAATCTCAAATATCTTGGTAATAATACTCAAAAAGTAACTAATTACATTTTAAAAATTAGTTACTCATCAAGTTTATATTAAAAAAAAACATAAAAATAAAAGTAAAAATAAAATTTATGACTCATTAAAAATAATAAGAATTTTTTTATTTAGAATTTTTTTTTCTATTTATATATATATTTTTAAAATAAACACATGAAATAACTAATAAAATTTATCAAGCTTGAGATAACCCGAGGATGCAAGTGGTAAATGATTTCATGGGTTCCCTACTAATCTACTATTTCTTCCTCTTTAAAGCATAATTGTGAACAACTTACATGTCATGAACAAGTTGTTTTCGAGTTCCAGTTTATTTCTCAAATGATTTTTTATTTAAAAAATATTAAATTAATAATACTTTTCAGGGTATTTTCTTTATATAGTTTTGATGTATTCCTTACTAATTTGTTATTTTTTAATACATTTTAATTAAAAAATATTTTTTTAAAATATTATATATCATAATACTAAATATATATTACATCATATTGGTTGAAGGTTGAGTTTGTCAAATAATCAATTCAATCTAAAAATTTAAGCTGTTAGTGAGGTCCAAAGATATAATTTATATTATTCTCTAACATATTTCTTTAAGTGAAAGTTTTTTGAACTTGAAACTTGTACAAACTCATACTATTTTGTGTTTATTTTTTAAAAAATAAATAGGGATGGTGAGATTCAAACTCATGATTATTTAATTATTAAAATTTTAATATCATATTAAAAAATCAATTCAATCTAAAAATTTAAATTATCAAATTAGATTTTTTAAAAGGAAAACTTCAATTGGAATTGGATTCCTAGCTCCAAAGGCTACAATCAGCATGATCATCTCTATTGCGAGCCTTTGATGTAAGAGATTTCTATGAATTACATGTATGCTCGATGAATACATGATGTATATTTGTGTCATTATATATCTGCTTTAATTTATTTTTTTGGATTGAAAACATTATGTGTTTTAGGTTTTTTTTTTTTTTTAAATAGTTGCTGTGTATTTAAGTAATGAGTATTTGAATAGTTACTCCAAATCTGATAGGGTTGGATATCCAAAATCTATATCCATGTGAAACTAATGATTTGATTTTTAACTTTATTTGAAGAGTAATTTTTTTCAATCTTTAGCTTTTATTATTACATTTGTCCACGCTAATTCATAGATCAAGGGAAAAAAAATTTTAAAATGCAAAAACAAATCTATGTATTAGTAACGTGTCTTCTAAATTTTTTTTTAATTGTGAATTAAATGATATTTTGATCTAATACTAAAATAAAAAACATTTAATTCACTTGGATTAACTTGAGCTGACATTCGAAACTCACGGGGATAATCTTAAAAAAAATAAATTGAAAAACTCAATTCTAAATTAACTCAATATTGAAGAATAAAATCAATAAA
>Ga0307510_10002040_pt1 | contig 22834 bp, 17 predicted proteins | sample 12_EM_MG_FD_207224 | JGI IMG/M metagenome (GOLD analysis project Ga0307510, IMG submission 207224) | Populus trichocarpa ectomycorrhiza microbial communities from riparian zone in the Pacific Northwest, United States - 12_EM | ecosystem: Host-associated > Plants > Roots > Unclassified | place...
CCCCCCCCCCCCCCGCGCCGGGGGGGGGGGGGGCCCCCCCCCCCCCAGCGACCATATTAGATTGAATAAGAGAACCGTGTGGCATGTAGTCAAGAATTTCCTACCTTGGAAAAGGGGGGAAAAACAGAGCAATATAAAGTACTCTACTCGCACATGGTTCTCTTATTCCAGTTAATACGGTACAGGCGGGGGAAATTCTGGGAATGCATGCAGGGAGAAATGGGAGGAAAGCAGTTAGCTTGACCTCTTAGAAGGGGGAGTTTTTTGCTTTGTTATGGTAAAAGTTTTAACACTTTTTGGTGGGGTTTACATCGAGTGACAGTCTGTGTTACATGTATGTCCTGTGGGTATCATAGCTTTAGGATAACTTAGCTTACCTATGAGGGCAGGGGGCTAGCATGTAGAGTGTGGTATGATGCAGAATCGGGGCAATAATACTGTTAAAGTGACAAGAAAAATACAAAGATCCTGTCATTGACCAGATAAGATATCGGGTTAGAAAGGAAACAAAAGGAAACATTACCTCCTGGTAGAGATTTACATAAATTCCCGGAGCTAGGCTCTATGTGTGTAGAGATTGGAACTCCTTCCCCTCTATTTTTTTGCGTGACCGGCCGGGCGTACTAGTGCGGTGCTTGCAGTGCCCTACTGATCTTTCAAAAATTTACTTGGTAGAACAGGTCTTGATTATGCATTAATTGAACCCGCCAAGTGACATTACTGAAAGTCCAGTGATGCCGGTAGCAGATAAGATGAGGATGGCAATGAAGCAGTGTTTCTAGACAGGATACCATGATAAATATATGGGAAAAAGAGGGTAGGAAAGCTCAGATTCCGGCCCTACTAGTATGATACAGATGTTTAAATAAGAATTACAGAGATTGTTTCCCACCTTCCCACCGAGAGGTCGTGAGGAAGGAGGGGCTTCCATTCTGTGATGCTAAAAGAAAAAGTCTCTAGTTTGATAGGAAAAATGAGTAACGGATGTCTTGAAGCTAGCTGTAAGGAGGAGGGGTTTGAAGAAAAAATGAGACGGAGAGAGAAAAATCATTTTACACGCAACGGCAATGACATTATGGACAAATTTGATGATTGCGTAAGTCAACAGAAGCGCCTGCTCCAAGTGATCCCCGGCCACTCTGCCCGCGCATGGGATATGGTTAAAGTCGATGAAAAGTTCTCCTCCACTCTTCGGGAGGGATAGTAAGACCGCAATTAGGATAGAAAGAGTAGAGATCGGGAGGAGGGTGGAAAAGTGAAAGAAATGCTTGTAAAATCGCGGGACAGCAATAGAGGGGGCAAGGACGTGCAGGTCGCATAGTAGGAGTGCTAGGGTGCTAAGTAGCCCCTAGTCTGAGGTTGGCCAAGTAAAAATTTGAGGAGTAGGGAGATGTGCTGAAGTTTGGCTTTGAACACCAAGATCTGCGGAATCATTCGGAGGGCCGCTGATCTGGATTGGAGAACCTAGATGAGGAAACCTTTGTAGATCTATTGCCATCTAAACGGGGAATTGGATTTCTATGTGCGGATAGTAATTTCACGATTGCATGATGTCCACGCTTTAGAGCTTGCGAGAGCGGAGTTTCACCAGCGAGATCTGCCATATCGGAGTCGACATCCGCTCGCCCCAGCATCCTCTTTACGGCTGCCTTATGTCCTTTTCTAGCGGCTATGAAGATGGGTGTTTGGCCAGATGAATCCGCAATGTTAGGGTTGATATCGTCCCGCTCGAGCAGCATCTTCACAACTTTATTATGCCCTCTACGAGCAGCTATGAAGAGGGGCGTTTGGCCGGATGAATTCGCAATGTTGGGGTTGACATCCCCACGTTCTAGCAGCATCTTCACGGCACCTTCGCACCACCACCACTGGGCGGCTCTGAAGAGTGGTGTGTCGCCATGATCATCTGCAATATTGGGATTGACATCCTCTCGCGCTAGTAGCATCTTCACGACTCCTTTATGTCCCTGCGATGCGGCTTCAGAGAGTGGCGTTCTGCCAAAGTTATTCGCAATGTTAGGGTTGACATCCCCACGTTCTAGCAGTATCTTGACGGTTTCTTCGTTTATGACGGTTTCTTTGTTTATCCACCCCGCCGCTATGAGGAGCGGTGTTTCGCCATGATCATTGGCAATGTTGGGGTTGATATCGTTCCGCTCCAGCAGCATCTTCAGGATTCCCTCGTGTCCATCCCTGGTGGCAATGAAGAGTGGCGTTCCGTCATGTTTACTCGCAGTGTTAGGGTTAACATCCACCCGATCCAGTAACACCTTTACGACTCCCTCGCGTCCTTCGAATGCGGCTCCACAGAGTGGTGTTCGACCGTTCTCACCCGTAGCATTCGGGTTGACATCGTTCCGCTCCAGCAACATCTTCACGATGCCCTCGTGTCCATCATGGGCTGCTGTCAAGAGTGGTGTTTCGCCAGAAAAACCGTCTAGGATATTAGGATTGACATCATCCCGTTCTAGTAGAGCCTTCACGACTCCTTCATGCCCATCCCAGGCGGCTATGTGGAGCGGTGTTTGCTCATATTCATCCTTAGTGTTTGGGTTGATATCCGATTGCTCCAGCAGTATCTTCACAACCCCTTCATGTCCCTCGCAGGCGGCTATGTGGAGCGGTGTTTGCCCAAATTCATCCTTAGTGTGTAGATTGACATCGCCTCGCTCCAGCAGAATCTTCACAACTCCTTCATGTCCCTCGCAGGCGGCTGTCATGAGTGGTGTTCGGCCACCTTCACCAGCAATGCTGGGGTTGGTATCGCCTCGCTCTAGAAGCATCTTAACGACTTCCTCATGCCCACCCTTTGCAGCCCAGTAAAGCGGTGTTAAGCCGTTCCCCGTGTAGGGACTAACGTCCGCTCCCTCTGATACCATCTTCACAGTACTGAAAGAACAAATATCCGCCTGGCCAGCAATGAAGGAACCAATTTCCGGCCTCTAGAAGATTCAGCGAGGTGAGTGGACGAGTGGTATTTTTAACTGGTCAAATAGTAATTAGTGTTTGCTTTTTCGCCGAACGTTCACAATAGGAAGTACAAGCACAGGCGGTAATGGCTGAGGGGGCTCCCACAAGAAAGAACAAAATCGATACTCGACTTATTTAGGTATTCCCTTTCTCGTCTAGAAGGATGTTGTTGTCGTTCTTGTCTTCTCTGTCGATTCTATTTAAGAGATCTGTGGAGGAAAATATCCCTCTGAAAACCCCCCCCCCCCCACAAACTTCCTCGACGGCAGTCACCAACACAAACCCTATAGACTTCTAACAGTAACTATGGGCAAATAATTTCAAACCTGTATTGGGCCCCTGTAATGCCTCTCTTTGTATGGAGAAGGGTTATAGATTCGCAAAACATATTTTAAAGGTCTCACGTGCTATTCCTGTCTTTGCTCAAGTTCCCCAACCTTTATATTATTATTTTTTCGGGTATCTTAACGCACAAGACTTTCCAGTCATACTATACAGTATTTATGGTATAAACCTCATGTTCAAAATTTCTCAGATGATCTGCATAATCATTGTATAAGTTGACTCACCTGTGGGATTTGTATTTCCTACTAACACGTTTCTCACGGTAGACGGCGGGTTGGAACAACCCATTGCCAATTACCTGTAGGCAAAGCGTTTCGGAATAACTTATCGCTCGAAGACACAAGTGTTGTCTCGGGGGTGGGGGGAAAAAGGTTTAGCCGGTCGCTTGCACTCCCGGGAGTCATAGCTCACTACGCATGGGCCCGGGAACTCCCAGCACATATTGATTGTTCCGGCAAGTTCCCCGGGACTGGAGATCTCGAAGATCACTACAACTCGCATTCTCGTCCCTAAGCTTGCTGCAGCTCGCGTTTTTTGTTGTCCCCCCCACCACCCCTAACTTCCTGACTGCGCTCTCATTGTCACATCGGGAGATATCGGTGGCAACCATCTCAAGCGACGAAGGCAGCGACACCTCCACCAATTCCTCCGACGGTGGACTTATGCATAAAGAGTGATGGAAGGGTAGGATAAGTAGGATTGTTTCGGGTTTTCTGACTATTGTATTTATGAGGTTTCACTATCTTTCACATTGGCTACTATCTCAATGTATTGGTTTGGCCTTGGAAAATTGGTGGAAGCATAAATCACGTTCTTACGATATGCCTCCATGATTCTGTCAGCACATGCCCAACAATTCTAGATCTAACGGTTTGGAACTCTACAAGCCCCCCTCATGGAGTACAAGTACCTGAACACAAGGATTAAAAATTTGTATGGAAGATTGTCTATGAGCCAGAACTTTGTATGGTGACCTGAACCCGCACAGACAATGACCCATACAAATTTTAATCCCTGTGTTTAGGTACTTCTTCCTGGATACTTGTATATTAACATGGAGTATAGAAATAAAGAGTATTGAAAGAAATTTTTTGGATAAGTGCCAGTGGCAGAATTGAACTCTAGCTCTTCGGATGCAGTTTTATATATCATAATTCTTGCATCAAAGTGATAGTTGGTGGCGCTAAAAATCCGGGCCGCTGGAAATCCGGATTTGCACCCGCTCTCCCTCCAGTTCGATACTAGCCACATCTATAACTACTTTCGAGTTCTCAGTATGAATGAGAGCATCATCACCCACCACTATCAAGCCCTGAGCCGGAATAAGTCACGTGGAACGTTTCCGGTGACACCAGTGACGGGTTTGTATGCCATAGAATCTAGATATACCCTTGTTGTGTGGACCCATTTCGGCAATGACAGGGGTACCTCTCCTATTGTTCATGTCAGCTCTATGCTCATGGTCATAGCGTTATACTATCTCGTCCACCAAGGGATATGTTATCGCGAATGCAGGTACTATCTTGGCGCTTTAAGGTTGCCCCTTGCTGTAGGGGCAGCTACCGTATTAGATTGGATAAGAGAACAATGTGGTATGCAGTCAAGAATTTCCTACCTTGGAAAAGGGGCAAAGAACACAGCAAAATGGGGATGCCAAAAAAAAAGCCAGACCTTACAGGAGGGGGCAACTCTAGCGACGTAGTACTGTACATGGTTCCCTTATTGTAGTTAATATGATACAGGCAGAAGAAGTTCTGGGAATGCTCGCAGGGGGAAATAGGAGACAGTAAGGCCCGTCTGGATAGGACGGTTCCGTTCCGTTGGCCTATACAATGACCGTTTCCTTCCGTTTCAAAAAGGTGTAAATAGAACACCTCTTTGGCAACAGGTATCAAGCTTCCCATTTCAAAACAGTGGCAACAAAGTGGTTGCCATGTGGTGGGATTTTTGCAATATTCGAGTGAGAGGTTTTCATGGGGCAATAAATGGTTGATTGTTCGCGAAGATTATTTCTACTAGTATAGGTCAAATTGTTTCATAATCAAACGGCCACCGCTTCCTTCATTATTGCTAAGCAGGCCCTTATCTTGGCCTTTCAGAAAGGAGAGGTTTTAACACTTTTTGGCGGGTCTTTAGATCGAGTGATAATCTGTGTGAAACGTAGTTCTTATGTGTAGCTTTAGGCCAACTTAGCTTATCCATGAGGGTGGAGTGCTGTGTATGGGGTGTAGTAGAGAATCAGAGCAATAATGCTATGTTAAGGTATCATAAAACGAAAAAAGTGAAGATCTTGTCATTGACTAGATAAATTATCAGGTTAGAAAAGAAACAAAAAGGAAGATGGCCTCCTGCTAGAGATTTACACAAATTCCCGGAGCCAGATTCTATTGGTTTAGAGGAATGGTTGGACCTCCTGCCTCCCCCCCTTTTTCTTTTGCGTGAGCGGCCGAGTTTACTGTGCTTGCGGCGCCCTACTGAAATTAAATTTTACTTGGCAAAGAAGGTCTGATTATGAGTTAATTGGACCCGCCAGGTGACATTACTTGAAGTTTAGTGATCCCGGCAGGGTGTAAGAAGATAAGGACGATAATGTATCAGTACTTTTAGGAATGATATCATGATGGGAATGTAGGAAAAGGAGAGTAGGTGAGCTCAAATTCCTGCCGCTGCTGGTATAATACAGATGCTTATCACAGAGATTGTTTCCCCTCCTCCCACCGAGGGCCATGAGGAAGGGGGGCTTCTATTCAGTGGTGCTAAAGAAGAAAAGCCTCTAATTTGACAGGAAAAATGAGTCACGGATGTCTTGAAGCCAATTGTGAGGAAGAACTATTTGTAGAAAAAATGGTAGAGAGAGAAAATTCATTATATACGCAACGGCAATGCAATTATGGACAAATTTGATGACTGCGTAAGTCAACGGAACCGCCCTCTCTAATACATCCCCGGCTACTCTCCCCGCACACGGGATACGATTGAAGTCGATGAGAAAAATTGTCCCCTATCTTTCGGGTGGGATGGTAAGGCCGCCATTAGGATAGAAGGAGTACAGATCGGAAAGAGGGGGGAAAAGTAATAGAAATGCTAGTAATATTGTAAAACAGCAACAGACGGGGAAAGGAGGCAGAGGTCGCATGGTAGGAGTGTTAGGGTGCTAAGTACCCCCCAGTCTGAGGCTGACCAAGTGAAAGTTTGAGAAGTAGGGAGATGTGCTGAAGTTTGGCTTTGAACGTCAAAATCTGCGGAATCTTTTGGAGGGCCGCTGATCTGGATTGGACGACTCGGGTGAGGAAATTGTTGTAAATACGTTGCCATCTAAAGGGGGAATTGGATTCCTATGTGCGGATAGTAATTTCACGATTGCATGATGTCCACGATCCAGAGCTTGCGAAAGTGGAGTTTCACTAGCGAGATTGGCTATATCGGGGTTGACATCCGCTCGTCCTAGCAGCATCTCTACGGCTGCATTACGTCCTTCCCTAGCGGCTATGAAGAGAGGCGTTTCGCCAGATGAATCCGCAATGTTAGGGTTGACATCGTTCCGCTCCAGCAGCATCTTCACAACTCCTTCATGTCCCTTGCAGGCGGCTATGTGGAGCGGTGTTTGCTCAGATACATCCTTAGTGTTTGGATTGACATCGCCTCGCTCTAGCAGAACCTTCACAACTCCTTCATGTCCCTGGAAGGCGGCTATCATGAGTGGTGTTCGGCCATCTTGATCAGTAGTGCTGGGGTTGGTATCGCCTCGCTCTAGAAGCATCTTAACGACTGCTTCATGCCCACCCTTTGAGGCCCAGTAAAGCGGTGTTAAGCCGTTCCCCGTGTAGGGACTAACGCCGGCTCGCTTTGATGCCATCTTCACGGAACCGAAGGAACGAATATTCACCCAAGCAGCAATAAAAGAACCAATTTCCGGCCTCTAAAAGGAACAGCGAGGTGAGCAGACGAGTGGTGTTTTGAACTGGTCACATAGTGGTTAGTATTTGCTTTTTCGCCGAACGTTCACAATAGGAAAACAGGAAAGTACAAGTACAGGCGGTAGCGGCTGAGGGGGCTCCCACAAAGAACAAATAGATTCTCGCCCTGTCGGGTTCTTCCTTTCTCGTCTAGAAGGATGTTGTTGTCGTTCTCGTCTTCTCTGTCGCTCCTATTTAACTTCCCCCCACAAACTCTCCCAAAAGCAGTCACCTAAACAACACGTATGGACTGTTAACCGCAATTGTGGGTAAAGAATTTCAAACTTATATCGGGCCGGCTACTCCTGCAGCAACGCCTCTCTTCGAATGGGGAAGGCTTATTAATTCGGAAGAAATATTTTAAAGGTCTCATGCTATGATACATTATGATACTCCGGGAAAATATATATTTAAGGATCGGGATTTTGAACAAAGACAGGAATTGAATGTGAGACTTTCCAGTCATACGGTATAAACATCATGCTCAAAAGGGCTCAGGTGATTTGTATAGTTATTGTATATGTTGACTCACCTGTTGGCTTTGTATTTCTTACTAACACATTTCTGATGGATAGGTCACTCGAAATAACATTGTTACGATATGCCTCCATGATCCTATCAGCACATGCCCAACAATTCCGGATCTAATGGTTTTGAACTCCATATTAATATGGAATATAGAAATAGAGATTATTGAAAGAAATTTTTTGAATAGGTGCCGGCGGCGGAAATGAACTCTAGAGCTCCGGGTACTGTACGGTACAGTTTTATATAATTCTTGCATCAAAGTGATAGTTGGTGGCACCAAAAATCCGGGCCGCTGGAAATCCGGATTTGCACCTGCGCTCTCCCCTCGCTTTGATACTAGCCACATCTACAACTACGGTACTTCCGAGTTCTCGGTATCACCGCTATCAAGCCCTGAGCTGGAATAACGTTTCCGGTGACACCCTGGGTTGTATGCCATAGAAGCCAGATATTACCTTGCTGGGTAGACCCATTTCGGCAATGGCGGGGGCACCTCTCCTACCGTATTGTTCATGTCAGAACTATGCTCATGGTCATAGCGTTATACTATCTCGCCCACCAAGGGATATGTTATTGCGAATGCAGGTACTATCTTGGCGCTTTAAGGTTGCCCCTTGGTGTAGGCGCAGCTACCGTATTAGATTGAATAGGAGACTATGTTATATGTAGTCAATAATTTCCTAAATTTACCTTGGAAAGAGTTGGAAAAACACGGCAAAATAAAGTGAAAAAAAGCTAGACTTTACCGGGGGGAGGGGGAGGGGGTAACTCAAGGGACATAGAACTGTACATGGTGCTCTTATCCCAGTTAATACGGTATAGGCGGAGGAAGTTCCGGGAATGCTTAATGGGAGGAAAGCAGTTAGCTCGACATTTCAGAAGGGAGAGGTTTTACTTTGTTATGGTAAAGTATTTAGCGATTTTTGGCGGGTCTTTAGATGGCATGGTTGTTTGTGTTACATGTAGTTCTTATATGTAGCTTTGGGCTGCATATGGAGTGCAGTACAGTATCTGGGCAATAGACCTTGTTAAAGTATAAAGAAGAAAGTGGAGATCATGCGAATAAGATAAAGTATGGGGCCATTGAGAGAAAAAGGGAAATGACCCCCTACTCTTGATCTTCATAAGTTCCTGGAACTAGGATCTATGAGTGCATAGAAAGATTGGGTCTCTTGTATTTTTATTTTTATTCCCATTGCTTGGGCGGCCGAGTGCAATGTCACTACTGAAATTACAAAATTTGACTTGTAAAAGAAGAGGGTTTTTATTGCGCATTAATTGAACCTGCTGGATGGCATTGCTTAGAGTTTAGTTATGCGGGTAGCGGATAAGGTACAGTATGTAGTAGTACTTTCAGGCATGATATCATGATAGAAAGATAGAAAAAGGGAGGTATGTAAGCTCAGATTCCCACCGTTGCTGGTATGATAGATTTAGGAATTACAGATACTGTTTCTGTCAACCGGGATTGTTTCTCGGCTTCTAACTGAACGGCCGCGAGGAAGGGGGGGGCTTCTGTTCTGTGATGATGAAAAAAAATAGAAAAGAAAGCCTTTGGTTTGACAGGAAAAATATGAGTAAAGATGTCCCAGAGCGGGCGGTAAAGAAAAAGAGTCTATAGAAAGAAAGGGGCGAAAGGAAAAAGTTATGATGGATACAATGGCCATGCTTTGGTGGTTAAATTTGCTGGCTGCGTAAACCGGTGAAACCGCATGCTCTAACTCATCCACAGCCACTCTCCCAGGACAGGGCACGCGATTAGAGTCTGGGAAAATCGTCTCCAGCTTTTCGGGTATGATGACGGCGCCGAATGTGGGTAATATTGTAAGACAAAGCAACGGATGGGGGCAGGTAGGTCGAGGTTGCGTGATAGGAGTGTTAAAGGCTAGTAGCCGCTGATCTGGGGTTTAGCTAGATGGAGGTTCGAGGAATAGGGGGTCTTCTGAGCCTTGGCCTTGAGCATCAAAACCTTCTTATCCTCTTTGAGGCACGCTGATCTGGATCGGACGGCTCGGGTGAGGAAAATGTTGGATGTTCATCCCCATCTAGTGGGTGAATGACATCCCTACGTTCTGATAGTAATTCCGCAACGGCTTCGTGTCCGCGATTGAGAGCTTGAGACAGCGGAGTTTCGCCGGCGGGATCTGGCGTGTTGGGGTTGACGTCTGCTCGTTCTAGCAGCATCTTTACGACTCCTTCGTGTCCGTACTTGGCTGCTATGAAGAGTGGTGTTTCGCCATATTCATTGGCAATATTGGGATTGACGTCCACTCGTTCCAACAGCATCTCTACCACTTCTTCATATCCCTCGCAGGCGGCTATGTAGAGTAGTGTTTCTCCATATTCATTGATAATATTGGGATTGAGGTCCCTTCGTTCCAGTAGCATCTGCAGGACTCCTTCATGTTCCATCCAGAGGGCTTCGCGGAGTGGTGCTTGGTTGTTGTTATCGGTAGTATTTGGGTTGACGTCCGCTCGCTCCAGCAGAATCTCTACGACTCCTTCGTGTCCTTCGATGATCGCTCTAAGGAGTGCCGTTTGGCCGTTTCTATTGACAATATTGGGGTTGATATCCCCTCGCTCCAGCAGCATCTCCACAACCCCATCATGTCCCTCGCAAGCGGCTATGTAGAGTGATGTTCGGCCATCCTTATCAGCAGTGTTGGGGTTGACATCGCCTCGCTCTAGCAGCATCTTAACGACTGCTTCATGCCCACCTTTTGCAGCCCACGAAAGCGGTGTTAAGCCGTTCCCCGCGTAGGGACTAACATCCGCCATCCCTAGAACCATCTTCGCGGCACTGGAAGAGCGAGTATCCACCCGGAAACCGATGGAGGAGCAGGTGGTCGGCCTCTAAAAGGAATAGCGAGTAATTCGAGTTTGCTTTTTAGTCGAACGTACACAGTAGGAGCGTATAGGCCGCGGTTCGTAGCTGTTCGTGAGGGCTTGCGCAAGGAAGAACAAAAGAAACAATGAAAGAGCGATCTATTCTCGTCGCGTTCGGGTTCCTCCCTTCTCGTCTATGATAGAAGGATGTGATTTCTTTTTTAGTGCGGGGGGAAACCCTCCAAAAAAGTTTTCTCTCCCACCAACTCTCCCAACGACAGTCACCTACACAAGCACTGTTGCTGACCATCCCAAACCCGTATCATACTAAGCCCATTGCATCCTATAGTGCCTCTGTAAGGATAAAGGGTTATAAAAGCGCAGAATTGTATCTAGAGGGCCAGGGCCCTATCTCCGGCCTGTTGGACTCTGATTCAATAATCATTATTTCGAGGGTCTATAATAATAACATTATAATAATATTATTAAATTTAGTCTCGAACTCTCAGATATGAAATATTGAGTACACACCAACGGGTCCATAGATGCATACTAGACCATTGTTATTTGTGCTTTGGCTGGATATTAGAGGCCTGTTAGTAATAGGAAATACAAATCCCACAGATGGGTGAGCTGCTCGTACGATAATCAAAAAAAACTACGAACACTTCTAAGCCTCAAGTTTATACCGTATAAATAACTATACCCTTACCCATGGAGATGAGAAGATACAAGGGGCTTGGTACAGGTTTGGAAATTTTTGGGTATAATAATATGATATCATACACACGTAACTGTTGTATGATGCTTTGTGTCCTTTTTAATAATAATAATATTATTATTATGATATCCACGGGGGTCGTAAGTACTCGTACGTGACTGAGGGTAGGTACTATACCGAGCGTTGCAATGCGTGTATGTACGAGTATCATATCTCAAGCAATCTAGAACCGCCCTGATATCTCATGATCCTCCATGATCGGTAAAGCCTATGCCCTGTACTCACTCCCTTATCCCCGATGGAAATGGTATGTATCAACAAAACCAAGAACAAATATCCTATGCCTAGCGGGATAGGATGTGAGAGGAACAATCCACTATCAGGTGCCTCGTTACCACACACCCTAAAACTGAATGCCTTACAGCCGCACATCTCCTAACTATATAGCCATATAACTTAGCTGCATATCAGCACATCTGCGCATCCGCAATCCGCATATCCACACAAGAGCATAGCAGCATGTCCCTTAGGGACAGTACTTCTAGCTGCCCTGGAAAATGCCGAGTTTCCATCGACATTGGTTGAACTAAGATCTTATCCCCCCTCCTCTAATAAATGCACTCGCTATCTCCACGATCCCGAGATGGCTGGCCGCCATCCTGAAGTTGATCAGACGGGACCCGAGGAATGGGTGGTGGGTTGGGTTTTGGCCTTAAGCGTTAGAAGCTTCGAGTCCTTTTGGAGGGGCGCTGATCCAGATCAGACTCCTCGGGTGAGAAAGTGGCTGGAAATTTACCACCATCGGAGAGGGTGGCTAAATTTTTGCGTTCGGAGAGTAATTTCGCAATGGTATTATGTCTATTCTTCGGGGCACGCCAAGGTGCTATTTCGCCAGAGGGGTCTACAGCATCGAAGCTGTCATCCACTCGTTCTAGCAGTAGTTTCACGACCCCTTCATGTCCTTCCCAGGCGGCTCTGAAGAGCGGTGTTTGGCCATACCTATTCGCAGTGTCAGGGCTGACATCGACTCGTTTTAGTAACATCTTCACAAGTTCCTCACGTCCTTTCCAGGCGGCTATGAAGAGCGGCGTTTGGCCATGTTCATCCACAGTATTGGGGTTGACTTCAACTTGGTCCAGCAACATCTTAACGACTCGTTCATGTCCCTCCCAGGCGGCTATGAAGAGTGGCGTTTGGCCATATTTATTTGTAGTATTGGGGTTGATATCCGCTTGTTCAAGTAGCATCTTGACGACTCCGTCATGTCCCTCCCAGGCGGCTCTGAAGAGTGGAGTTTCGCCATCATCATCGGCAGTATTGGGATTGACATTCACTTTTCCGAGCAGCATTTTTACGACTCTTTCATGTCTCTCCCGGGCGGCTATGAAGAGCGGCGTTTGGCCACATTTATTTGTAGAGTTGGGATTGACATCCACTCGCTCCAACAGCATCTTCGTGACTCCTTCATGCCCTTCCCAGGCGACTATGAAGAGCGGAGTTTGGCCATATTCATCCGCAGTGTTAGGGTTGACATCCCTCCGCTCTAGTAGGATCTTAACAACCCCCTCATGTCCCTCCCAGGCGGCTATGAAAAGTGGCGTTTGGCCATATTTATTCGATGTGTCAGGGTTGATATCCGCTCGTTCTAGCAGCATCTTCATGACCCCCTCATGCCCCTTCCAAGCAGCTCTAAAAAGTGGTGTTTGCCCATGTTCATCCGCGGTGCAGGGATTGACATCATTCCGCTCTAACAGCACCCTAGCGATTCCCTCATGCCCCTCGCAGGCGGCTCCGAAGAGTGGTGTTTGGCCACATTTATTCGCAGTGTTGGGGTTGACATCCCTTCGTTCTAGGAGCATCTTCACGACTCCTTCGTGCCCCTCGCAGGCAGCCCGGAAGAGTGGTGTTTCGCCATCATTGTCCGTAGTGTTGGGATTAACGTCCACCCGTTCCAGTAGCAGCCTAACAACCCCTTCATGTCCCTCCCAGGCGGCTCTGAAGAGTGGTGTCTGTCCCAGTTCATCGGCAGTGCTTGGGTTGACATCGTCCCGCCCCAACAGCACCCTAACGACTCCCTCTTGCCCCCCTTAACAGCCCATGAAAGTGGCGTTAAGCCGTCCTTATCCCTTGCACAGGGGCTAACATCTCCTCGCCCCAACAGCATTCTCACGACACCTTCGCACCCACGGGCGGCTGCGAGTGAGAGCGGTGTTTGACCACATATATCTGCTGTGTCAGGACAGACATCCACTCGTTCCAGCAACATCATTACCACCCCTTGATGTCCATTCCAGGCGGCCTGCGAAAGCGGGGTCAGACCGTTTGAATCCCTCGTGTGGGGTTCGATATCCACCCGTTCTAGGAGCATCTTCACAACTCTTTCATGTCCATTCGAGACGGCCCACGAAAGTGGAGTCCGGCCATATCTGTCAATCGTGTTAGGATTGATATCCGTTCGTTTCACGAGAATATTGACCACTCCCTCACGCCCATACTCAGCAGCCAACGAGAGCGGTGTTTGCCCATATTTGTCCCTCCTGTCAAAAACCACTTCCGCCCGTTCCAAGAGCATCCCCACCACGCCCACATGCCCACACGCGGCAGCCCATGAGAGGGGTGTTCGACCATCTGTGTTTGCGGTATCGGGGTTAACACTCCGTCGCGCCAGTAGCATCTTTACCACATCCTCATGTCCCTTTCTAGCCGCCCAGGCAAATGCCGTATTTCCCTCGACATCGGTTGCATTAAGATCCGGTTCCATCGTCTCCATAAAAGCATCTGTGATCTCAGCCAGGCCCAAGTAGGCTGAACCGTGAAGTCCTGAGAACCCCTTAAGGTCAATACTATTTTCTTGTTCAGAACGGTACCATCGCCAATCCCCTTTGTGAATTAAGAGTAGCTTAGAGGACACATGTTGGTCATAGCCGTCAAGAAGTTTTAATGCCAGTAATTTCGCTCCTTGGCTGAGATCCTTTCGTGCATGTGTTCCCCAATAACAGGAGGCATAGCCGACAAAGGGGCTTGTTATTGGTGGCGACTCAAGAGCGGTTGAAAGGTCATTGATGCACTCAAAGTTGAGGAACGTCAAACAAATCTCCGCCATCATCGAGTGGGGACTGTGGAACAGGGAGGGGGCATTGGATAGATGTTCTTGGAGAGTGAAATGAACAAGCCGGACTACAGATGATGATGCCTCAATCGTGAGAAGCCCAAGCGAACAGCATAGCACAGTTTCTATTGCAGGTATGTTCCCAGAATTCTGGTCCGTATCTCCTCTCTCTACCCCCAGCGCCTGACATAACTCAAGAGCCTTCAATGGCCTCTCTGAATGTGATATCCACATGAGGGCTTCCATTCCGAGCCTCGACTTGCTTCCACCCTGTGAGCTTATCCGTGTGAGGGTTGCCGTGTACGCATCTCCCAGCCCCTTCCCTTTTGTCATCTCCTCGAGCTTCTTTCTTCTCTTGTAGATCGTCACCTCTCCCAGGATTGCGTCGATATTTAGTGAAACTAGGAGGAATCTAGGTACTAGTGTCAGTGAATTGCCCTTGCATCTATCGCCAAAAGCCTAATATTACTACTCACACTTCGGAAATCATTTCAGGGATTATTCTCATAATATCCCTCCACAAATCATGGTCCATTGCATAGAGCTCCGTGTCCTTATCTAACCTCATGCTCAAATATGCCCTGATGTCATCCTCAGTCGGACTGACGGGTATTATAATAGCCTCCGTGAAGTATTTCTTCACTTCCTCCTGAACATGAGATCTCCCGGTAAAAAATATCCGCGTGCTTGGTGACCCCCGAACAATGTTTCGCAGTGACTCAAGCAGCGCCTGTCGATCTTTCGGAACAGATTCGTCCAAGGCATCTATGCATATATACACTGGGGGCAGCAACGCGATAGTCATCTTTAGCATTCCCATTATATCGGGCAATCGTAGACCTCGGTGAGAAAACCGCTTTCGAAACGTTTGTCGCATATTCGCGGGGATCTCCCCAATGCTTACAAGCTGCTTTAGGATGGCGCCTAGCATGGCCGTTACCGACTGTTCTTCGTGGGCAATGAAATCGCAATATAGCCAAGCGACAGCCAGATCCTTTTCCTCGGCCTGGTCACATAGGCTGTCAATCACTAGGGAACTAGGATTTTTTACTATTCAGTGACATTCGCGTTCCTTTCATTCCAGGCGGAGGGGTTTTAATACCTCAGGTATGTCTTTCCCACACCTGGACCCCCAGTACAAAATAACACCCGCTCAAGGGATCCATCCTCACCAAGTGATTCACCCCCTCCGCTACTCCATTTGCGAAACTCGCTGGTTTCCAGCAGCCAATTCCCCACGCCATCGAGCCGGTCGGCTCGCAAGTCTTGGTGCCGCTGTTGAGGTTTTAGAGGCGATAGCCACTCCCGGATCTGATCATCCTCGTCAGACCTCCCCGCGTTGACGTTGATAACATGATTGTAATTGAAAGAGTTGATATTGTCGGTGATTCTTAAGTTTTGCGACGATTTTGGGGGCATGTTGCTCGAGTCAGCATCCGCTGCGCACCAAGCAACTGAGGGGGGTTTCCGTGGATTTTAAGACTCGAACTGGAATAAGCCTTTGGTGTTTCACAAGCAGCTAATTATCCAGCCACCTAAGGCCAACCAAATTCTGGAGTGCCTTTAGCTTTATGCATCTACAATCACCTCACTCTCCTACCCGTAGCACTCATGCGGCACATCGGGACGCCTGCACACGCCACAACCTTGCTTAGATATACCCAAAGGGGACCTCCGGGTATACTGACTAATTGAGAGAAGAGGAACGGATGAAAGTAGCTTTCCCCGGAAGTTAAGTGGTTGTCCAATACGGAGGTACAGCGGCTAAGTTTTGTAGGTCCCTCAAGAGAGGTTTGCTGCCCTTACCCCTTGTGGAACATGCAAAACTTGGGAGCTGTACCTCCACAGAGAAACTGTGTGTAGTCCAGCGCTGTTCGTGCTGTGCTTCGCCAGCTGCCTGAACAGGCCTGGGTTTCTAATCCTTCAAGATATCTTCAACCCGAGAAACCAAGGTAACGCCAATAGCCATCTCCTTGATAACAGCTCTGCAAGACGACGACTCCCTTCAGGGGTTGATAAGCTAGTAAAAAACTTAGGGCCTACAGAGCTTTAAGAAGGTGCTCGTTGGCCTCCATAGCACCGTACAGTAAAAACTCTTGAAATCCGCCATCTGATCGTCAGCTATGATCGGCGTGTTAGCCCGGGATAGGTTTAGCCCGATAAGTTAATGGAATTGCGAATACCGGTTAGCGAGCTCACCAGTGAGCCGATCTTCTACTGTTGGGAAAATACTAAATTTAATCCCCCTCCGGATGTCTTGACTCAGAATCCGAAGATCAGAGAGCTGCCTGAAATGGCGGATTTCAAGAGTTTTTACGGCACCCCAGTAATCCAGAAGGAGGTGCCCGAGACAAAGGATGGCGGGCGCTGGTGAGGGTCGCTTTGGGAGTGTTGTAAGCGAGGGAAAGAGAGGGAGGTAGCGACCGAGTAGGAGTCTGACCACCTGGTTTGTCGTCCCGGTAGAGATGCTCTACCTACGGAGGTACAGCGTGTACTCCAGTAAGTTCTGTAGGTTCCACAAACCAAGACTGTCACCCTCACCCCTGTGTAACCTACAAAACTTACACGCTGTACCTCCGTATGATCTAAAACCATGACACCGGCATTTGCTTCTTGGTGAACAGCCCATTTCTGTTATCTCAGGAGGAATGGGTGGGCATTAGATGCCAATTTAGTGGTTGGCGTAGAGACAAATTTATGCTATTGGTATTCCATTATGATAGAGGAATCTAGCAGTTGACTAATAATCCCCGTTAACTTGGGCAAGAGTGCGCGAATTTCAGGCATGAGGGGGAGGTACGAGTAGAGGTCCAGCAGGGGAGTCCGGGGATAAATTAAAAATGAGCTTGTAAGTTGATGGGTTAATTTAGTTGAAAAACCAACTCGACATATGCAAGATGAATGGAGCCGTCACCTGCATCGCGATGAACCTGGGGGGCAAAGAACAGGGATCGATCAGTTGCCAGTAATTTGTAACCCTAACCCTGATGAGATCCTTTTTTGCCCACCAAACACCCCCGTTCATCATCGGCCTAGTTTCGTCCTGATAATGGTGGAGACTGAAATTGCAAAATTTTCTGAAGGGAAGCAGAAACGAGCCCAAGGTGCAAAATCCAAATAGAAACCCGTTGAAAAAGCAGAAGAATTGCATAATTGACATTTGAATCTGATAACGTACCGAAGCCCCGAAGAGGGCCAAAGCGCGTATTCGTCATGCCGTCGTGGATGGGTACTTGAAAGGCATAGGTCACAGGCATTGAACAGTAATTCTGGAAGGATTCATTATATCTGCCATACGCCCAAGTTCCTGGAAATAACCTTTATTTACTAGAGAGAAGGCCAGGCTCAGAAGAGCCATCCTGACCGCTATCACCAATCTCCATGCCTCTGGTGCACTACACATATCCTCAACAAAAACCCCATATACTGGAAAATCTACTCCGCGCGTCATCTCACTATGCCTACTCTTCCGTGGTTAGTATCCCTACCCAGTCATAAAACAATGAGAGCCATCCTACCCAGTCAACCAGGGATACCCCAGGTCTTCTCCGGCGTCCAAGATACCCACAAGTCCCGAAGCCACAGCTGTATAAGGTATGAAGTAGTAGAAATAGAAGTCCTCGCAAAAGTCCAGGAGTAGTACCGGAAGATCATCTCACATATGCAGTGTTCCCAGCCGACCAGTCGGTCCGCCTTTGAGGTAGGAGGGGACGCACTACGGCTCATAGCCAGTCTTTTTGGGAGCACTAGGACGGACTACCCCCGGAAAAGTGAGGACGAGACGGACTGTAGGGGACTATAGTCCTAGTTTGGGCCTCCGGTACTAACCCAAATTGAAATCATGCACCTCCGAACGAATTATTCTAACATCATCAAACATCACTCGCTCTGTCACCAGCAATCGATGTTGGTATATGGTTTTCTGCTCCTCTCAAATATGGGGTTTTTCTCCTCTCAAATGTTTCTTTCAGCCCTTTATGTTTTCATACTCATTACTGGTTGACCTGAAAGCCTATTGTGTGTTCTTTCATTGTTCCTTTTGTTCCTCTCAGGATACTTCTTTGATAGTCTTTGTTTTTCCTTATTATGGGAACGCGGTGGTAATGGCTGGACTCAATTGCTGTATTATATAGCTGAGCTATGTCTTTCTTATTATTGAATTAACGAGCGTTGTCACAATAAGATATCTTCACTACTTTCTATTATCACCTCTTGGTCCGTGTTCCGTTCGCATATTTCGATCGCATATTACAACAATCGAGGTCTTTTAGTAAGTATACAGGGGCCAAAACACTCCAAAATTGCGGGGTTTTGAGTCATTATATTTCCCCAGATATCTTGGAACTTGGCTTCCGATTTTTTTTCAAAAAATATAGCATATCTGAAGTATAGTATATATTTATTTCAGGTTTTTTTCTGTCGTTTGCACAGAGTAGTGGGCGAGATTTGTTGCAATGTTTCTTTCCCCTACGGAAACCCAGGTCTTGTCAGGTACCTTGTGGGAAGGGACATTCCACTCCTTACTACTCTAGAAGGATTAAAGGGAAACATCTTACGCTTTTTTGTGTGGGTGCCATTATCACAAATTGCTTTTAGAATATATTTTTTATGCTATTTCCACCTATGGTGGTTAGATAATGATAGCCCGAAAAGCTGCGATTTTGGTATGTTTTGGCCTCTGTATACTTACACAACGACCTCGATTGCCAGCCGTCCCATACAGTCCCCACAACCCCCGGTCGTCTCACATAGTCCACTGCCGCCCCTCGCCGTCGCTCCCACTACCTTGAATACACATGCCTGATCCTGTAGGGCCCGCCGTCCGGTTCAGAGGCGGCCGTCCTGTACTTTGACCGCCCCGGACGGACTATAAATAACCGTCCAGTCCAGTCCAGGGCTCTGGGCAGTCCATCTGCAGGGCCCCGCCGGCCCCCCGGACGGTTGGGAACACTGCGCATACGGAGAAAGTTGAGATTTACTAACCAACATCCCGATTCATGTGATAGCTCTACACCACTATGAGATTGAATCCACCAATCCAAGAAATACTCTAATCTTGCTAGTGCCTCTTTAGCACGGTGTAGGGAAATTCGGCACTATCACCACTGCAGGGTATAACGAGGCCCATTTGTATGGACGTAAATTCGCAGGTATGATACATGTAGGTAAAAGTGCCCTAAGTTAGCCCTGAGCCATGGGCGCAACCACGATCTCTCGCAAAATTCAACCGTTGTGTCAACCACAATAGCGATTACAATCGCAACCACATCTATGATATAGTTACTACTAATACCAAGCCCTATATATTTGTCTCCTTCCCCCTTTCGTTTCGACTACGACATCGACTTGAGTTATAGTTTTGCAATAGTTGAGTATTATGATTGGTGATTGAGCTCGTTGTCATAGGACCTAATCCTTGCCCAAGTATCATATCATACTAGTGCTGTGTACTCGTAGTAGTGTACAATACACCCCCGGCAAGAAAGTTGCCGGAAAATTGCTGAGTTCGATCTGCAGATTATCTTATTGTTGTAACAGAATTATAACCTTATAGCAACTTGACCTATCACCCATTGCAGTCACACACAATGACTGAACATCCCTATCAGAAAGGATAATGGAACGAGATATGAAGCTACAGAACAAGGGTTTTTTCTAATTTTGAGCTGCATCAACAAGGCTACTCCTATCATCAGATTCATCAACAAATCGGCGGTGGGAGATTAAGGGAGACATTTTAAACCTGTGGTAGAAAATTTGTCTGCTAATGTCCGGCAACTTTCTTACTGCGAGCGCACTAGTACAGTTCCGTACTGTGCTGGTAGCGGTAGGTGAAAACCCTTAACCTAAAGTGCCGGGCGTAAATTCCGGGGATCATTGGCGCTTAAAGCAAGTTATGGCACATACGAGAGACCGGATAATTAACCAAACCTAAAAAAAGACCCCATTTACTTGCGAACACCGAGGCAGAAGTCAGCAATAAAATCAACATTCGTCGCACTGGCAGTAGTAAGGAGAGGGAAAATGAAAGGAAGAACTTGTTTTTTTTCCGCATTTACTGTGTCGAGACATTCATAATGAGACCATGGATTTCTCGCCTCATACGGCTGCCATTCTAGGTTGCATTTATTGTACTGTACTCGAGTACAGCACCATAACTTAATTCAACCGCAAGTAACTCATCGATCCAGGGAAATGACTGGGTTTCCCATGTTCTTTGTTTGACAGTTTTGCCGGGGAGACTGAGCACAATGCGATTGCTGGTATTATGACGTTTGGCGATACAGAAAGTCTGTATTGAGCATTAATTGGATCCCTCAAGCGCGCACGTGGCATTACTCGAAGTTTAGACACGCACTAGCACAGGATAAGGAGATGGCGAAGGCGGCATGTACAGTGGGAGGTTGGGGTATGATACCGTAAGAACTGGAATAATTGAACCTCGCGCTAAGACGTCTGAAATTCCCTCTCTTGGATAGGGGCTCGAGAGCACTGCGAAAACTGACCCCCTCAGCCCCGGACTTAAGACAAAAAAAAACAAAAAATCGTTGACCTTACCAGCATAGGCAACTCCAACGTCAAAAAGTCAGGTTCAATTATTCCAGTTCTTACGGTACCGTGATAGAGGGGTAAGAAAAGGGAATTGAATCCAGATACCCGCTGCTGCTAGTATGATACATATACTTAGAAACTATAGAAAATGGTTCTCCAAACCTGGATCGTTTCCCACCACCTTGCCGAAATTCTGGGGGTTTCTACCCAATGATGCTAAAAAAGGGTAAAAGGGCCTCTAATTTGACAGGAAAAAAGATAAAAATACAAGAAGATATAAGTCTCAAAGACAGAAGTAAGGGAAAGCAATACTCGATAGAAAAAAGCCGTGGAAGAGAGGTGATAAATAGAAAGAAAGTACTGTACGATACAACTCAAATATTAGTAATGCCTTGTGATTGGGCTAACCAATGAAACAATCCACACTTGCCCATCCCTAGCCACCTCCGAGTACTGTATACAATTGAAGCCCCCCGTTTAACTGTCTCGACCGCTCTTCCAGCGGGTAGATACATCTATGGGGAGTCAGAATTGGGGTAAAGGAAAAAGTAATTAGAAGGAGGGGAGAGAAATAGTGAAGGAAATGGGGATGCTATTGCAAAGACAACTGATAGAATAAAGAGGTGGAAGACGCGTGGTAGGAGTGTTCAAGATCGAACTGACCGCTAGCTTAAGACTGACCAGATGAAGGTTCGAGGGATAGGAAGACGTTGTGAGCTTTGGTGCTGAGAATTAAAACCCACGAATCCTTTTGGAGGGGCGCTGATCGGGATCGGACGACCCAAGAGAGAGGTGCGCTGTGGATTTGCCACCAGCTGACTGGGGTATCGGATTTTTGCGTTCGGCTAGTAATTCCACAATGGCACGGCGTCCATTCTTGTGAGCCCGCGAAAGCGCTGTTTCTCCAGCGAGATCTGCCATATCGGAGTTGACATCCACTCGCTCCAGCATCATCTTCACAACTCCTTCATGGCCCCTGCAGGCGGCTTCAGAGAGAGGTGTTTTGCCACATTTATCTGCGATGTTAGGGTCGACACCGCTCTGCTCAAGCAGAATCTTCACGATTTCCACATGCCCCTCCCGGGCGGCTTTGAAGAGCGGTGTTCGGCCCTTATCGTCCGCGGTATTAGGATTGACACCCTCCTGTTCCAACAGTATCTTCACGACTCCTCCTTCTCCGAACATGGCTGCTTCGGATAGCGGGGTTACGCCACCATAGTACGTAGCATTGGGGCCCATGTCCTCTCGGCCTAGCAGCCTCTCCACAACTCCTTCATGCCCACTGAAGGAAGCTCCGAGGAGAGGTGTTAGGCCATATTTATCTGCAGGGTTGGGGTTGACATCTTTCCTGCCAAGCAGCATCCGCACCACGCCCCCCGCCCCATAATAGGCTGCTACGGAGAGCGGTGTTCTACCATTATCATCCGCAGTATTGGGATTAACATCACTCCGCCTTAGTAACATCTTTACTGGCCCCTCACGCCCCTGGTGGGCCGCTATGAAGAGTGGCGTTTCGTTAAATCTGTTTGCGGTGTTTGGGTTGACATCAGCTCGTTCCAGCAACCTCTGCACGGCTGCCCTGTGTCCTTTCTTGGCCGCGACAAAGAGTGGCGTCTCGTTATATCTGTTCGTAGTGTTGGGGTTGACCTCTGCTCGGCCCAGTAGCATCTTCACGGCTCCTTCACTCCCCTCGCAGGCTGCTTCGAAGAGCGGCGTTCGGCCATCAAGGTCTGCGGTGTTGGGATTAACATCCGCCCGCTCCAACAGCGCCTTCAGGACTCCCTCGTGCCCTTTCATGACGGCCCGGTAGAGTGGCGTTTGGCCGTA
>Ga0307510_10002041_pt1 | contig 22830 bp, 23 predicted proteins | sample 12_EM_MG_FD_207224 | JGI IMG/M metagenome (GOLD analysis project Ga0307510, IMG submission 207224) | Populus trichocarpa ectomycorrhiza microbial communities from riparian zone in the Pacific Northwest, United States - 12_EM | ecosystem: Host-associated > Plants > Roots > Unclassified | place...
TACTACGTCGTCAACCCCCTGCGACAATGTTGTTTGAACCCGTTGCATCGTGAACACAATCCGTGGTCAACCTCACCGTCACTCGAAGACAGAACGCGCTCGCTCTGTTCCAGGCTTACGCCGAGAAGGCACTCGCCTCAGGCGCATCACCCAAGGGACTGGAGCAGGCCTTCGCGGCCACGCTGCAGATCTCGCCGAGCATGTGGAGCCAGATCAAGTCGTCGCGCCCCATCGGCGACAAGCTCGCACGACAGATCGAGTCAGCATGTGCTCAACCTGCGGGATGGCTCGATGAGACGCGCAAGGACATGGCACCTTCGGTTGCAGAGACTGCGTTTCTGGAGCTTGCATTGACTGCTTGGCGGTCGACGAACAGTGCAGGCCGAAGGGTGCTTCGAGCCCAGTTGAGAGGCATCGTGGTCAAGGACTTGTGATGCGTTTGGGGTCGCGGCCCGCTGCGTGTACGGAGCCGTGACTCGCCGTCGTGCGCAACGGCGGGGTGCACTTCATCCGCAACTCGGATGATGACGTCGTTGACCACCGCATTAGCCTTCCGAACGGAGTTCCGTTCAAACGGAGCACCGCTCAGCCAATCAGCCTCACCAGAGGCGCATTCACCGGGGAGGAAGTCATGGCAAAGGCAAAGGCAAAGTCCGAGGTCGTAAAGGCGGCGAAGAAGGCAGCTGCCGCGGCTGGCCCTGCCGGACCGGCATCCACCGAGATGGTCTTCGAGTCACAGGACTTCAGAAGGATTCCCGGAGGCGTGAAGCAGACCCTGTTCAAGATCCTGGTCGCGGGCGATTTCCAGAGCGCCTCACTAGGGGTCGTCATTTTTGAGCAGGCCAGTCCTGCTTCCCCGTTCGTCGTGCTGGCGAAGCAGGAGGTCGACAACCTTGCGGCGACACCGGAGCAGTCGTTCGTCGCGTTTGCGCCCATTTCCGGCGCGAGGTACGTCATCACCTTTGTCGGCGAGATGCACGCCTTGACGCTCAGCAAGGATCCGCTTGTGCTTGCGCTCGCCGTGACGGCCGATGGGGTGGGGCAGCCGATAGAGGACTTCAAGGGCCCGCAGAAGGTCGACGGACGATTCTGCGCGGTTCGGGGCCGTGCGCTTCTGGAGGCATGATCATGGGAGCAGCAACTCACCTCCTTGCCGGCGTCATCCTTCTGGCAGCAGCCGCGGCGAACGCGGCGGACACAACCGGATCGGAAAACGAGCCTTCGCTCACCCAGGCGATCGTGGACCTCAAGGGAAATGCCGAGGTCGCGAAGACCATCTCGGCCCTGACCGAGGACGTTCCGATGACGACCGCCCCGGCGGCGTACGTTCTCGGGGTTTCAGGGGATCAGGTGCCGCGCTACACGACGTTTCGGACGTTTGCAGCCGGAGTGGAGCGAGGAATCGGAAAGGATGGCGAGATTGCCAATGCCGTTACGGCCGAGATCGCTCCGCTGCTGGCACTCAAGGTGCTGAACCTGGAGGACCAGAAAGGTTGGGCTAGGCGTGCGCTTGCACGAACCACCTTCTCCGTCGCAACCACGCAGGCAAACGGGAACACGCACGCGCAGGGCGCATACGGAATTCATTCGGTTCTTTACAGCCGGGAACTGGACGGTGCGATCGACCGGGCTGCATCGGCCGAGTGCCGCTCGGCGGCGAAACGCTTCCTGGCATCGCAGCCGGCCGTGGGGACGGCCGTCGGCAACTTACCACCTCCTCTGCCAAAGCCGCTGTCGGCGGACGAACTGGCGAAGGTTGAGAGCTGCCAGGTCGCGATCGACGACATCCTGAATCGCTGGAACCAAACGATGGTCGCGGTCGGATTCGGACAGGCATTCAAGGCGCCCAACGACTCGGTCGGTGGTCTGAAGCGGGCCAACAAGGTCGCGTGGATCACCGGCTCCTACGGTTTCGGGTCCGGGTCCGGCAGGGATGCGAACCGGCGTATGGGCGGATTGCTGACGCTGCATGCCCGATGGGAGCGCGACGGTATCGCCGACACGCCTGATGCGGCGGTTCCGCAAATGCCAGAAGACGCGGACCTGATCGGCGCCAGCTTGCGGGGTGGCAAGTCGTACTTCAACGGGCTTGTCGAGTTCTCGCGGCGTACGTCGAAGATCTCCGGGCTGACCGACGAGCGCAAGCGGCGTCTGGTGTTCGGCGCGGAGTACCAGATCCAGAAGGACCTATACGTGAGCTTTGCGATTGGATCGGAAAGCGGGCGGCGCGACGGGAAGAACAGTGGACTTGCGCTCGCGAACCTCAAGTGGGGGTTCGGCGACAAGCCCATTCTTGGCCCCTGAACAGTGAACCGGCGGCTCAGGTTCGGCAGCGGACGGGAAGGCAGTTTGAGCGGTCTGCTGGACCTCCGTCGCGCTCCTCGGCAGTGCCGATGCATGTCGGAGGATGTTCGTCCGGCTGTTTCGACCTGAACAAGCTTCGAATGTGTCGGAAGGAGGCGATATGCCCGAGAGCACTTTCAATCACCCGTTGTTCGGACCGATCCGGTTCAGGACCGCGTCTAAACAACAATGGATTCGGGGCGACGACATCTCATTCATCAGCGGCTTCGACGAGACCGAGATCGCACCTGTCAACATCCCACAGCTGGTGGGCGTCGAAGGCTCCCATGACGGCCACCTGCGATTTCACAAGCGTGGCCACGAGCAACTGCAGCGTGCCTTCGAGGAGATTGCGACCAATGGGCTGCTTGGACACATCAAGACGTGTGCGGGGACCCTCAACAAGCGCCTGAGGAAGCCCGTCGGGGGCGGTGTGAGCAAACTTCCTTCGAACCATGCATTCGGCATCGCAATCGACCTCAACTCGGACGACGGCAGCCTGGGAGGCTCCGTCGAGCCCGTTGCACCGATCTTCCGGGCTCATGGCTTCACCTGGGGGAAGTCCTTCAACGATCCGATGCACTTCGAGGTGAACACATTTTTGCCGATTGGAACAGCTTCACCTGCAATAGGCGCCGTACCAAATCAGTTTGTGGCCTGCAAGCAGAAGGTCTCCAACCGCGGGACGCCGCCTGATGCCTTTCTCGAAGAGTTGGTCGAGTGGGGCCGGAGCGCCCCCGATGAGGTCTTCGACAAGAACGACGCCTTTGACATCTACTCCAGCATCGCGTCGACCCTCGGTCCATGGCGAGGGCCTCTGCATCGGCGAGCAGTCATGCTCGAGGCACTTCGAGTGCTGGCAGGTTTTGAAAGTTCCTGGAAATGGGACGCTGGGCGCGACACCACCAACCCGGACTCCAACACGCCGTGTACCGAAGAGGCGGGCATCTTTCAGTGCTCTGGAGATTCGATGCACCTGGGCGCGCACCTCAGACGACTGCTTGTCAAAGCGGCTGGCGACGGATCATGCGAGTCATTCACCAAGGCGACCAAGGCAGACCATCGATTCGCGCTCGAGTACTGCGCGCGTCTGATTCGAATCACGACAAATCACCATGGCCCGATCAAGCGCGGGGAAATTCATCCATGGTTGCGCCGGGATGCGGTCGACGAGTTCGTGCGGCTGATTGGGACGACCTGAGCCGTGAAGGATCGGCTGCTCCCTCGATTGCCCTGCTCGGCAAAGCAAGGGGTGGACTAGCGGCGACAGCCCCGGAGCCCTTCAGGTTGCGAGAGTCCCTTGCTCTTGAGAATGAGAGATGGCGTCATCGGCACTGGTGGCTTTCCAAAGCGCTGTCCCCACCAGCAATAGTTCAAGACCGAACGTGACGGCGCCGATTGACCTCACCATGTCGAACTGGCCGTACTCGCCAACGAGCAGCAGCAGAAAGGTTGTGCCACAGGCGAGGGCTCCGGCCACCAGCCAGTGTCCCGCCTCCCGGCGCATGTCCTGTTCTCTGCGACTCGCGGCAAGCGCCCGCACACCGAGCAGTGCAGACGTCAGCGCAATGAAGGTCCATTTCAGGCGCGTTGCCAGATGAACATCCGCGACCGTGGGATCGGCGAGCAATTGCTCCAGCGCGTCCTCGGCGGCGCGAACAGTCATGCCGTTCTCGGCAATGTCGAAGATCGCCGCGGCCACAGCTAGTCCGCAGGCCAGCTGCAGCTTCCAGTCAGACACAAACCACCAGGGCGAACCGCGGTTCTCGTCGACCCACACGGCTGCATCGCGTGACAGGAAGACAAGGAATATCACCAGCAGGCCCAGATAGGCGGGCACGATTGCCATCGAGTCCATGAACATCATCCAGCGCAAGGGAGTGATGGCCACGGTGGCGGATGCGGGCGCGTGCGCCGCCGGAGTCGCCGCCTGAATGCCCGGTTCACTTGTCGTCTGCCATATGACAGCCTCGAACTGCTCTGCATCGGCGGCGCGATTCAACGAGCCGAGAGTGTCGCAACTCGTCTCGGCTCGGCAGCCAAATCGGTCCACTGTCCAGACGGCCAATGTCGCCACAAGCAACGCCAGGCCGAGCACGAGGAGGAGAACGTGCATGCGACGAGACAGCCAATTCCGCAGGGCGTTTGGAGTGCGGGCTTTGTCGTTCATTCGTTGCTCGCTGCGCTTACTTCTGCAGCCGAAGGGCTGCGGCGTACGGCTTGAGGGAAACAGGTGCGCCATCCAGGAGATCTTCCCGAGTGCGCGTCGAAAGCGCCCAACCGAGCGGAGCCTCCAACCCGTCGACACTCAACGGTGGCGGTAGCACCACGACCTGCAGCCCGAACTCCCGGACGGCTCGCTTCGCCAGAATTCGGATATGCGAGTCTCGAACATTGAACAGACCTCGCAGAGGCGGTGTCGACTCGTGCAGCCAGCGCCACACTGGTGGTGGCATCTGCGGCTGAGTGGTCAGTGGAAGCGGGCACAACGCGTCGGCGGTCGCGGGCCCACAGAGATGCTGCTCGCCGGCCTCGCTTGAAATGACAAGCAGTACCGGCTTGAGCCGTTTGCCCTTGGGTGTCGATTGAATCTGCGTCAGCACTTCCAGCGCAGTCTGAATGCCGGAGTTGTCGAAGTAGCCACCGTCCACCAGGCGAAGCTTTGTGTCCGGCCACCAGCCGGCGAAGAACCGGGCAAACACCCCCTGATCGTCTGCTGGCGCCTCTCTTACCGAACCTGCAGGCGTGATCAAAGGGAACCTTGCGCTTTGAAGAGCAAGCGCGGCCACCGTCTGTCGGGAGGTGCTCAGCTGCACCCGATGCAGGTCATACGTGTCGACGAACCCGGTTGTGCTCAGCCGCGTGAGGATGGCTCGCTGGCCCGTTTCCGCCACCGTCGAGTTCAGCAGCAATTCAGGCAGCCGGTCGCAACCTTCGTAGAAGCCGTCCATCGTACTCTCCAGGGGCCTGCCCGGGACCCGGTACGCAGCCCGCTCCCAACCCTCTTCCAAGCCCCTCGAGCGGTCAAGCGGAGCGAACGGAAATGGCACGAAGCGCTGGGTGAGATCGTCGTAGAACAGCCCGGCAATCGACGGCGCCAGGAAGTCGGAAGCCAGGATCTTGGTTGCCGAGGGGCCACCGCTGACGGGCGCTGGCGCGACCGCCCCAGCTGGCGTCAAAGGGCAGAGGCGTTCCCTGGAAGCCGCGGCCCATACCGCCACGCCGACCGCGCCTCCGGAGACCCCCGAGAGCGCGAAGACCCGCTGACTGAATCCCGGCAGCTGTTTCTCCATCTCCTGCAGGATCGCTGCGGTCCAGAAGCCTGCGCGCAAGCCACCCCCTTCCGCCGCAACGATGTAATAGGTCGCGCCGTCTGGCAGATCCTTGCTCCAAGACAGAAAGGAATCGGCAGGGGATGTTCGAACCGCAACGACCGGTGTGAGCACCTTGGCGTCCCTCGGCCCGTGGTTGTCGTTGAACGCGCCAATGGCCACGGCATAGAGCAGCACCCACTGTGCCAAGGGGGGCAGCCCGTTGCGCATCGGAAGATAGGTGAGCACAAAACTGCCAAACAAGTTGATCGACGCCAGTGCGAGGGCTGCAATCGCAGCAGCTCCAACGGCTCGCGGGACAGTCAGCCCGAACAGCAAAAAAACGACGGCAAGCAGCCCGGAAATGAACAGCGTCCATCCAAGAAGGCGGATGGTGAAGACGGGCAGCGGCTGACCCTCGGCAAGCGTTCCGGGTGCCCCGGAGGCGGTTCTTCCGGTGGCACCATTCATGTCTCCCGTCGGCCCGAAAAGCCAAGTCGCCAGGGCGGCACGCCCCCAGAAAAAATAAAGGAGCGCCAGTGTGAGTGCACCAAAAGCTCCGGCAACAAGCCACAACGAAGTCGTGGGCACTCGCCGGAAATTCCCCGGCCAGGCAACCACCACCATTACAAGAGCAGGCACTGCAGCACCAGCGATCCGGGGCAGCGCAATTCGCGAGAAGGAATCTGGAGGGCCGCTCAGGGGCAGCGAGGCCATCTCGGCGGACAACAGCCATCGCATCGAATACCAGATCGACAGCGACAGCAGCAGGCTCGCTGCGCCCAAGAAAACGAGGTCACTGACGCTGTTGTCCTGGAGTCGCTCCAGGGCGGTGCGCAGTACGTCGTTCCCCTGAGGGATCACGAGGAGCAACAGCCAGACCACCAGAGATGCGATAGGGAACATGCATCTCGTGCTGCCACGAATGAAGTTCGCAAGGTAGCCGGAAACAGCCCTCATGAATGGCCTTTGTCATCGCGGATTGAGCTGTGCTGCCCGAACTCCGCCAAGGTACATCTGCGACTGCAACACGGCCGTTGGGAGGAGGTCTAGCAACATCATGCTTGAGCTCGCGGAAGAACGCATCCCCTACGTTGCTGACCCGATCCGTCAGTCGAGAGGGGCAGCGTGCTCGCTGGCGCACCGTTGAGCTTCAGAAGTTGGCTGACCGCTGCGGGCCAAGCGCCATCCCACGCTTTAGGGAAGAAGAGTTGGTCGCGCGAAGCGACACTTGGCAAGGCTCCAGGCATCCTGCGAGTCGTCTGGACGACCTGGCGTTGAGGGGGTGACATGACCAATCGATGGATTGCAAGCTTGATCGCGTCGATTGCCTGCCTGCTGGGAGGCTGCACGCCACTTCTTCCTTATCGAACCGAGCCACCACCCGCCACAAGTGGTGGACCGTTTGCAGACCGAAACCTGGAGGTCTGCTCCCTGTCGGACAAGGCTGGCGAGCAGACAGTCTCCGGCAGAGTCGACGCGGCATGCGCACGCAGGATTAGGGAAGACTCCGACAGGTATCGTCTCTACTTCTCGGAGTACGACGATCAAGGATGGGCCTTCCCGGCAGGTGAGAAGTACGGCAGTGCCGCCAAACAGGCAACGATCTTCTCGAACGATCTGCAGAGCCTGCTGAAGAACCCGGCGGAGCGTGTGAGCGTGGTGGTGTTCGTGCACGGATGGAAGCACGGAGCCTCGACCGACGATGGCAATGTTCGTTCGTTTCGGCGACTGCTCTCTGATCTGGCAGAGGTTGAGGAACTCAGCGAGACGAAGTGCCGGCGCCGAGTGGTGGGGGTGTATGTTGGTTGGCGCGGTGCCGCCTCAACTCTGGGCTTTCTGGAGAATTTGTCGTTCTGGAACCGGAAGGAGGCCGCACAGCGCGTGGCGCTCGGTGACGTACGCATGCTCTTCTCGGAACTTCGCGAGATCCAGGACGCTGCAAACGTCAAGTGGAACGCGTCGCTCGAGGCCTCACTCAAGGCATCGAGCCCGAGTGGCGAACAGTCGCAACTGAATCCCTGCGACAAGCGCATGAAGTTGTCCATCGCCGGGCACAGTTTCGGCGGCCTGATCGTGTACACCTCGATTGCGCAGTCCTTGATTCGCGACATCGTCGCGCTCCGTTTCGACGAGACCTTGCAGAGCAGTGTGCCGGCTACCGACAGAGTCAGGCCGATCCTGCAGCGGGAGGGTGACTTGGTGGTGGTGATCAATCCCGCGATCGAAGCGACACGGTTCCATCCGCTCTTTCGCGCAGTGAGCGAGGCACAGCTTCCGCACTATCACACGCCGATTTTTGTATCGATCACCTCCGACGGAGATCAGGCGACAAAGAGAGCCTTCCCCATTGGCAGGTGGTTCAGCACAAGGTTCGACAAGTATCCCGAGGATCGCTGGAAGAGCGAGGAGGCGGCCAATTTGTACACGGTGGGACACGCGGACGAGTTCATCACTCACGACCTGTCGGTGCTGAACTCGGCCTCTGTCCCGCAGAACAGCCCTTGCAGGGACTGGATAGCCGACCAGCCTTTCAACATCCGGCTGGCAGTCGAACAACGGAACCTGGACAGCTTTCGGAGACGGCTCGCCGACCAAGGTTACGACGCCACGAATGTTCTCTCTCGGCAGTTCTGTGGACTGGAGACGATGAGTCTCACGGCACGTCCTTCGATGAAGACCTGGGCCGGGAATTCGCCTGTCTGGAATGTTGCGACGTCGCCGCCCATCGTGAAGGATCACAACGACTTCGAGAATCCTCTACTTCTGGAGGTGCTCAGGCAACTCTATATGGAGGCCGAGGACCGTAGTCTCGTTCGCCTTCGCACGTCCAAGTAGATTTGGGTTTTGAGGTCGTGACCGGCGCCTTCGTTGTAGCGCGCCGTCCGTCACCACTAACGCATCTCCCGCCGCGCACTGCCCAGGGGTTCGAATGGCTCACGCAAATCCAGCAAACCAGCGAACGACGACTGATGTCGAGGGTCGCGCTGCAAGGCTATTTCGGCGCATGAACTACCCGGCCGCGGGTTGGCACTTCGCTCCCTTCGCCCCAGCAATCTGGGTCGCAATGGTCTGGGCCGCAATGGTGGCGATGCTCTATGCAGTCGGGTATTTGGATGCGGACGTGGACAAGTCGGGGCGCCTTGCCGAATTGACGGAACGGCTAGGGCAGCCGGAAGTGGATTTCGCCGCCCGAAGAGCCGCGCGGGCCTTCAGTGGCGTGACTCTCGCGATAACACTGACCTTGTCCATCACCAGCCTCGTCTGGGCCGCATCCGCCTTCTTCAAGAAGTCGGATCGCTTCCGGTGGCCCGCACTCTTGCTAGTGGTGCTCTTTCTGATCACGTCACTAAGTTTGTCTTGGTGGGTGGCCGAAAAGTACCAACCGTTCAGCTCCAAACTTGGACAAGCGCTGCTCAATCCCGAAAGTTCCGGTGCGCCGTCAGAAGTGGCGGCTGGCGTACCGACCGCGATGTTCATACTCGCCTGCATCGTACCCTGCATTCTTCTGGCCGGCGCCACGTTTCTCCTGCAACCCATGGTCCTGCCTGAGCGAATCACCGACGCGCCTGACGCGGCAGCGGTCTTCAGAAGTGACCAGCTAAAGATGTTGTTGGGTCGGGTGCGAGAGCTTGATCAGATGCTCTACGTCGGTGCACTCGCGCTGGTGTTCGGCACGCTCCAACTTTCGGCAGGGCTGTCTATCCCGGTGGTCAGCATGCCCAAGTCGGCGACCCTTAGAACACAAGCTGAGCTCTGCAAGCTGATGGCGCCCGCTTCTGCACCAAGTGCCTTCTATGCGCAGGGAATGGCGTTGTCGGCAGATAGTGCGCAGGTGGACAAAACGTGTCGCGAACTTCCGAAAAAGCTTGTACAGGTTGATTGGGCAGATAGCCTTCGCCAACTCGCACGGGGAATCACGCTCTGCTTCGGACTTGCATTCAGCGCGCTTCTTGCGGCTGTCTATGTGCCGGCCCTTGTCGGGCTTCGTCTCATGATCGATGAGCGCCTACCTCAAGGCATAAGTAAGGCGTCGGAGGAAACGAACGAGGCCATCGCTGGAATTGATCCACTACATCGGGTCGCGGCGGTAGTGGCTACCTTAAGCCCGCTATTCGCCGGACTCCTTGCAAACACGCTGGCGATTGGGTGAGGCGGGCGTGCGCTCTTTCGACGTCGGCTGCTGACGCGGCGCCATTGTTTTCCAGCCCGTCGGCCGAACACTCCACGCCGGCGACAAGTGATGGACTTCCCCGCGGACGTGCACGCAAGACTTCTAACGTGTGGCCTTGGTCATACGGTTAGCTTTTCATCTGAGATAATCGCGTTACGGAGACAGACTTGTCGACGGTTCGATTCCTAGTCTCCGCTGACCGGTTTGGCGTGCGCAAAGGTGTACCCCGGCAAGAGTGACGAATTGGCGAGATTGAGCGCTGGAGCCAAGCGCAGCGAGTCTTTTGATTCCGCCCCAGCCGCCAGAGATTCACGAGCGTTATCAGGCGCCGAGAGAAGCAGACACGGCGACTACGAAAGCGGTCGCCGTTTTGCGTTTCGTATGTGGACCATGCCGCGTTGAGCTGCGTGCCAGCCGACAGATGGGCTGATTCCGGAGCATTGAACGCGCACGGTGCGCGGGCGACTCATGGTCTCGCAGGGTCAGCGAGACTTGCTGAAGGCATGCCGCGCACCGCGGTACTCTTGGATGCCTGAGCGCGAGTCACGTTGGTGAGGGGCGCAAGGAAAAGGAGCTTGCGGCTAGTCGCTTCAAGAACCTCGAAACGGACTCGGCCTTCTTCGCTTGCTTGGCAATGAGTGGAATCGGAGCGGGTCGAAGGCGACACGCTGACGAAGCAGTTCCTCGCCGTCGATGCGCTCGGCCAAGCTGTCCATGTCGCGCGCCGTCACGCCCGCCCGCGCAAAATGTTCCCGCCAGGTATCGACGACCTTGATCACGGCTGCTACTTCGCTCGCGGCCTCCGGGGGCGGCAAGCCGAACGCTTCGCTTTGCGACATGGCATTCTCGAGCGTCGATTCCCTGCCATGTGCGCCGCAGACGAACTCCTGGTAGCCCTGCCCCGAGTTGGTGGGCAGAACGTCGTAGGCGGGTGCCAGTTTCAGGCGACCGTTGGCGAACGGGCTCACGACCAGGAGGGAGTGGTTCTTCTCGTGGTCGTCCGTGTTGTCGAACAGGATATTGAAGACCATGCGACGAAAGAGCTCGCGTGCGTCTCGCTGGTTGACGTCATCCTGAGCGACGCCGACGCGGCGGAGGATTCGTGCGAGCTCGGGATACCCCATCTCCGGTTCAGCACCGGAGGCAGTGGCCGCACGGATGGCGGTGCCGGCTGAGATGCTGTGGATGCGCCGCTCTTGTTCTCGGTCGAAGCGACGTACCGCGATGGCATGCGCACCCGTGAGCTGGATGACCTGTGTTTCCGCCACTGTGATGCCGGCGCGCTTGGCAAGCGTCATCGTCGCGTGCTCGACCAGCGGCGTGTCGACCGGTTCATTGTTGAAGAACTTGATGACCCATTGCGCACCTCCAATGTCAATGAGCGCCTTGGGCTTGACGCCACCGAGTGGGCTGCCCCCACCGGCGATGATCTTGGCTTCCAGCGCATTGAGGGGCTCCGACGCCTCGATCTTTGTCACCACGTCGCTGAGTTGCTGCGCCTGATCCAGCCGGGGCAATGGTCCTCCAGCTTTTGGGCTGTAGACGCTTGCCGACGTGGAAACGCCTAGCGCGCCGAATCTGTCGTCGCCGGCGTAGTACAGATACTCCATCAACGACAGTCGCTTCGGCTTTTCCACGAAGCGGATGACCTTCTCGCCCCAACGGTCCGGTCTCGCGTCGTCCACCGCGCCTGCCGCACGTTGCGCATCCGCGTTCAATCGGCCCGGTGGCAGGAACTCGTTGTCTACCAGCGGAAGGTCTTCGCTTAGCGCGAATCCCTGCGCCAACCACTCCGTGCCGTAGCGCAGCGAGACACCCTTTCCAGCGGAAACAAGCCTCAGTGCACCAACCAGGCGGGGCGCGTCGGGCGCTCCCAGGTACCAGAGATGGAGATCGTCCAGGCGCATGTCAGACCTTGGCCTTGTCGGCTCCAGTGCCTGCACTCACGCGTGCCTGCGCGGAGGCCCGGGCGCGTGCACGTCCGAGCTCGACAGCCTCACGAACATCCATTTCCAGGGCACCTCGGTCATGCTCGGGCGTGGCGAGGTTTGCCAACTCGCCATCGCGCTTGATGAGCCAGAGCGCCGTCGCAATGATGCCAATGCCTACGGAGGGGTCACCGGACTCGAGCCGCTGGAGCGTTGACACGGTGACGCCCAAGCGCTTTGCCCAGGACCTCAACGATTCTTTGCGCCGCAAGCGGGCCACCGCCAGGTCGGCGCCTAACTTCTCTATGGCGCCAGCAGTGGCGGGGGGCAGTTGTTCGAGCGCGCGCGCAGTCTTTGGCATACCGATAGAATAGCACAAAATGCTATGGTATGTAGTTATCTATCGGTACGGTATTGGTTGACCTTGAGAACCGACGACGCGTTGGGTCGTAGAAGCGTTCGATTCAGTCGGTGACCAGGTTCATCCAGGTCCAGCCGCCACCGCGCGACACCGGGACGATGTGCTCGCACTGCGGGGCGCGCTCCGAAAAGCGTTGGCCGCAGTACGCGCACGTCGTCCGGTCGCGACGAAACAGCTTGCCCTCGCTGAAGGCCGGCACCACGTCGAACAGGTTGACCCGCGACGCGCCGTGCAGCGCGATGATCGGACGCACGTCGATGACCGACTGCCGGCCACGCGCGACATTGAAGCCGCTTCGCAGCGTGGCCAGACAGGCCGGCACTCTGGCCACTGAGTTAACGAAGCAATGAATTCCATCCGGTCACGGGTTCCGGCGCCGCCCAATCGTTGCGGCCGATTTCCACCCTCGAAGCGTGAGCTCCACGAGGGTTCCTTGTTCTGGTGCCGCTCTGCCTGTTGAGCTTCGACGGCGATGGAGATCCACTTCGGCTGTGCCCAAACGCGAGCATCCCGTCGGATGTGGTGTCTCGCTGCACGTGACTCAGGCCTTGGGCCGCGCACATCCCGCACCGCCAACACCATGTCACGCGGCAACGGAGTGAAAGGACACACCCGAAGTGGAGCGGATGACGAGTCTCGAACTCGTGGCCTTGACCGCCCATGAGACATGGTGTGGTCGTGCTCTGCCAACTGAGCTACATCCGCAGATTTTGCGAGGCGAAGCATCGGCCAGTACCGAAGTTCGTCTCGCAGAAAGTTGTTAAAGAGCTTCCGCCGTCGCTCAACAGCGTCGGCGGTGCGATCCATCGATCACGGGTCTGCGCCAAGGCGCAGGCCGGTTGGAGTCAGAAAAAAAAGGCCCGGATCCTTGCGGAATCCGGGCCTCTGCGTACAGAGATTCGAAGCGATGCGCCTACGCGCTGCCCTCTCCCGGATGCACCCGGTCCTCGTTCCGATCAAGCTGCTGATAGCTCGCCGGGAGGGTCAGATGCGGTGCACTCGTGCGACCGCCGAACGACTGCATCGCCGCCGTCATCGGAAACGCGCACACGAACGCGACCAACCCCTTCATGGGTCGGTTGGCTGTGACGATGTGCGCGGATTTCACGATGGGTCTTCTTGAAAAAAAAGGTGCTCGATGAGCAGAGGAGGCGGACTGTAAATAGTCTTTACTGTGCCGTCAACCCCCTGCGACAATGTTGTTCGAACTCGTTGCATCGTGAACACAAGCAGTGGTCAACATCACCGTCACCAGAAGACAGAACGCGCTCAGTCTGTTCCAGGCTTACGCCGAGAAGGCACTCTCCTCGGGCGCGTCACCCAAGGGGCTGGAGCAGGCGTTCGCGGCCACGCTGCAGATCTCGCCGAGCATGTGGAGCCAGGTGAAGTCGTCTCGTCCGATCGGCGACAAGCTCGCGCGACAGATCGAATCCGCGTGCGATCAACGAGCAGGCTGGCTCGACGAGGCGCGCAAGCATACCGAGCCTTCGGCTGCAGAAGCTGCGTTCGTCGAACTCGCGCTGTCGGCTTGGCGATCGACCAACAGCCAGGGGCGCAAGGCGTTGCGCGAGCAGTTGAAGGACATGGTCGCCAAGTCGGTCTGAATGAGCTGCGCCGTGGGTTCGCGCGGCCGGCGCTCCGCCCGAAACTCCGCGAGCCGTTCTTCGTACGGGTCCAGCGCGTCCTCTGCCATCCCCAACGGCAGACCTACCAGCACGGCAAAGCGCGCCGCGATGTGTGATGAGCAGGCGCGTGGCGCGCGCATGCTCGGCCTGCAGCAGCGCTTCGATCGGCTGGTTGCTGGCCTCCACATCGGTGCAGACGTTGTCGTCGCCGCCCTCCGAGGCGCGCGACCTGCTCGGCCTTGAATCGCTTGTTGAGCGCCTGTATGACGTCGATGATGCTCAGCCCGGGTCGGCAAGGGCACCGGCCTTCAGCGCCGCCTGGCCTTCATCCATGCCACGCCCGCCGCGATCGTCGCGATCACGACCAGACCCACCGCTTCGAATGCACCCAGGCGCGGCACCAGCCAGGCGATCGATTCGCCGAAGAGGTAGCCTGCGCCCGCGACGAGTGGCGCCCAGATCGCGGCGCCGATCATGTTGAACGACAGAAAGCGCAGGATGGGAATGCCGCTGGCGCCGATCACGATCGGGCCGGCGATACGCAGGCCGTACGCGAATCGCACGCCCACGATGACCCAGCTGTGATGCAGCTGCAGCAAGCTCGTCACGCGCGCTGCCGGCGCCTGCAGCGAGGGCCAGCGCGACAGCAACGCCGATCCATAACTGCGGCCGAGAAAGTAGAAGCCCTCGTCGCCGATCACGCCCCCACAGAAGGCCACGGCGATGACGGCCGGCAAGTACAGCACGCCTTGCTGCGCGGCGAAACCAGCCAGCAGCAGAACGACTTCGCCTTCGAGCAGCGTGCCGCCCAGCACGGCCCAGTAGCCGTACTCGGCCAGCCATTTCAATGCAAGCTCCAACAGAACCTCCCGCGATTCAGGACGGCGATTCGCGCACCGATCATGCCTGTGTCGACCTCGCCGTTGGTGGCGAGTAGCGCACTATCGGGCGACAAGGCGCATCGCGCACGACCTGACAGTCGCGAACCCGTGTAGGAGGCTTGCTCTATGACGTGGGTTGATTCGGGCCTGGCGTGTGGAGGCCGGGCCAGGTATCAGGCCTCAGGTCTCAGGTGACGACCAGGGCGCCGCTCATCTCCTCGTGGCCGGTGCCGCAGAACACGTCGCACAGGAAGGTGAACGTGCCGGTCCTGTCGGGCGTGATGTCCAGCGTCGCCACCTTGCCCGGGACGATGTCGACGCGCAGCTTGAAGTCCGCGAGGTTGAAACCCATCGGCACTTCGGGCGCGGTGAACTGCAGCGTCACGGTCTCGCCCTTGCGGACGTGGATCTCGCCAGGCACGAACTCGAACTTCTTCGCGACGACCTTGATCACGCGAGGTTGGCGCGTCGCCGCCGTGACCGCGGCCGCGGAGCCCAGTGCGAGCGCCGCGGTGGCGGCCATCAATGTTCTTCTGTTGGAATCGAATCGCATGGTTCAGGCTTTCTGCACCGGCAGTTCGGTGATCGCGTAGGTGGTGTTCTTCGGGTCCGCTTCGACCTCCCGAAAGCCGAGGCCTGCGTACGGCTTGGCGGGGTCCCACGGCAGCGGCGTGCGCTTGGGCTGCGACGCGGCGACGGGCAGCGCGAAGATCAGCGACTTCGCCGAGTGGTGCGCGATGTGGCCCGTCATCTGATGGTGCTCCTGGTGGATGTGCCCGTAGAACACCGTGACGTTGTCGTACGGCATGAGCAGTGCAACGGCCTTCGCGCCATCGCGCGTCGCCCAGTCCCATTGCGGGTAGAGGTCGAACAGCGGGCGGTGCGCGAAGACCACGATGCGCGCGTCCTTGGCCTGCTTCTTCAGGTCGTCGGCCAGCCACGCGAGCTGCGCTTCGCCCAGCTGTGCGCTGGGATCGCTCACGTTGTCGAGCACGATGAAGTGCACGCCCTTGTGCTCGAAGGTGTAGTGGGTCGGGCCGAAGAATTCCTTGAAGGCCTTGCCGTCGTCGAGGGAGGCGTCGTGCTCGCCGGGAATGAACTTCACGTCCTTCACCTTGAGTTCGTCGACGATGGCCTTGAACTCCGCCAGGCGTTTGCGGCGCTCGCGAGGGTCGTCGGTGGTGTGCGTCAGGTCGCCGGTGAAGATCACGAAGTCGGGCGCTTGCGACAAGGCATTGACCGCGGCCACGGCCTTGGGCAGCGTGCCGTGCGCGTCGGGGTTCGGCGGGCCCTCGAAGCCCCAGTGGCTGTCGGACAGTTGCACGAAGAAGAAGTCTTCGGCGCTGAAGTTTGATGCGCCGTCTGCGCCGCGCGCCGCGCCGGACAGCCCCGACACGAATACCGCGCCGCCGATGCCTGCCAACTGCAGGAACTGCCTTCGATCGAATGGGTTCATCTGATTCTCCAGTGGATGACACGGTGCGTGTCGGTGTGGTCCGCACGAGCGGCCTCCGTCATGCGATACCGTGACCCGAACTGGAAAATTCCGATGCCGTGTGGTGCCGAGCGAATCGCTCGGGCATGGGAATAAAAAGCGATGAGCGCCGGTCTCAAGGCGCGCGCCGCGCGTCTGCAGCGGCGCCCGCTCTGCCCGCCAGACCCCGTCAGCTGCCGAACGGCAACGAGAGGTAGTACTGCCCCAGCTCGGTGAGTGTGCCCCCCGCGCCCAGCAGGCTGGTGAAGTGCGGGTCGGGTGACCATCGGCCGGTGAACCAGGCGTAGCGGAACACGTCGGCGCGCTGCTCGCACACGGCGACCATGTCGCGCATCTGGTCCTTCTGCTTGGCCAGCGTGTCGATCTGAGCGCCGTCGTTCTGGCTGTGCCAGTTGGCGAACTCGGTGACCCAGAACGGCTTGCCGTACTTGAGCAGGCGGTCGAGCTGGGCCGCCAGACCGTAGTCGTACCAGTGGAAGGCGATGTAGTCGATCTGCGGATCGCGGCCGGCGTTGGCCGCGCGGTAGGCCGCGTAGAAGTCGTCGAGCCAGGCCACGGGGTCGGCATACCCGCTCATCGTGCCCCACGTCATCGCGGGGCCGACCAGCTTCACGCCGGTGTGCGCGGCGATGGCCTCGTAACGCGGCCACAGCGCAGCGGCCTGCTGCGGCGTCTGGTTGCTCTGGTCGGTGAGGTTGGGTTCGTTGAGCAGCAGCAGGTGCTTGACCTCGGTGTGTGCGTGCAGGAAGGATTCGACATCGGTCGCGTCGAAGTTGCCGTTCCACAGCATCGGCTGGAAGTCCATCGCGTAGCGCGTCACGTAGTCGCTGGGCACGCCTGCGGACGGGCGCAGGCCCCAGTCGTACCACCAGCTCACGCCGGCCGACAAGGCCTGCAGATCGGCCGCAGCGGCGAGGTCGTAGGCGATGCCGCGCTTCGCGCTCTTGGTGGCCGGTGCGGGTGCGGGAGCCGGCGCAGGGCCGGGCGCGGGCGCGGGTGCAGCGGGCGCAGGTGATGGGGCCGACGGCGGAGGTGCTGCGGATGTCGGCGTCGGTGCTGCCGCGTCGCCGCCCCCGCCGCCACCGCAGGCGCCCAGGCCGAGCAGAGCGACAGACGAGAACGTGGCGCCGAGCAGTTGGCGTCGACGCGCGCGTTCGGTGTCCGACAGGGCTGGCAAGGATGGCTTCATCGGGCGGGCTCGGGAATGTGGTGGGCTGAGCCTGGTTCGTGATGCACGTCTCATGCCCCGGTCTCGGTGCTCGAATCGAGGTCGAGCAGCACATGATCGAGCCGAATCGGCATCTGCGCGCGACGCGCCTCGTCGCATTTGAAATAGATCGCAACGCGCGCGACGTTTGTGGGTCGGCTTCGATGACCGATGATGACCATCGGGCGCGTGGGCCGCAGACGATGTCGTCAGGTCGACGCGCCCCCGGCCAGCGAATCGAGGATGGGGCAATCCGGCCTGTCGTCGCCGTGACAGCACTGCACCAGATGCTGCAGCGTGGCCTTCATCGCGAGCAACTCCTGCGCCTTCTGCTCCAGCTCCTGGATGTGCGCTTCGGCGAGGGCCTTGACGCGCCGGCTCGGCCGCTTGCGGTTCTGCCACAGGCCGACGAGCTCGCCGATCTCGGGCAGCGAGAAGCCGAGGTCGCGCGCGTGGCGGATGAAGCGCAGCGTGTGCACGTCGCTGTCGCGGTACTGCCGATAGCCGGCATCGGTGCGCGCCGCGGCCGGCAGCAGGCCGATCTCCTCGTAGTGGCGGATCATCTTCGCCGACACGCCCGAGGCCTTCGCGGCCTGGCCGATGTTCATCGCATCCATCATGCAGTCTCCGATCGGGTGGACGACGCGCGCCAGCGTCGCAGCAGCAAGGCGTTGCCGACGACGCTGACGCTGCTCAAGGCCATTGCGGCGCCGGCGACGACGGGGTTGAGCAGGCCGAAGGCCGCGAGCGGGATGCCGACGACGTTGTACGCGAAGGCCCAGAACAGGCCGCGCCGGATCGTCGACCAGGTGCGGCGCGAGACATCAAGCGCGTCGGCCACCAGCCGCGGGTCGCCGCGCATCAGCGTGATGCCGGCGGTCTCCATCGCCACATCCGTGCCGGTGGCCAGCGCGATGCCGACGTCGGCGGCGGCGAGCGCGGGCGCGTCGTTGATGCCGTCGCCGACCATCGCGATCACGGCGCCGCCGGTGCGCAGCGCCTGCACCGCCGCGGCCTTGTCGGCGGGCAGCACGTCGGCGCGGAAGTCGCCGATGCCCAGCGCGCGCGCCACGGCCTCGGCGCTGCCGCGGTTGTCGCCGGTCAGCATCACGGTGCGGATGCCGAGCTCGCGCAGCCGCGCGATGGCGGCATGCGCTTCGGACTTGATCGCATCGCCGAAGCCGAGCAGGCCCAGCACCACGGCGCGATCCGCTTCCATGCGGATCAGCCACGACACGGTTCGGCCTTCGTCGGCGAGCGAGCGGGCTTGGGCCGCGAGCGTTCCGGCGTCGGCGCCCAGCTCTTGCAGCAGGCGGTTGCTGCCGAGCGCCAGCAACTGGCCGTCGACATGCGCCTGCAAGCCGCGGCCGGGCAGGGCCTGGGCATCGCGAGAGGGCGGCACGACCAGGGCCCGTTCGAGCGCGCGGGTCGTCACGGCGCGCGCGAGCGGGTGATCGCTGCGCTGCTGCAGCGCGGCCGACCAGCGCAGCACGTCGTCCTCGCTGAAACCGGGCGCGGCATGCAGCGCCACCAGGGTTGGCCGGCCTTCGGTCAGCGTGCCGGTCTTGTCGAACGCGACGATGGTCACCGCGTGCGCGAGTTCCAGCGCCTGCGCGTCCTTGATCAAGATGCCGCGGCGCGCGGCCACGCCGGTGCCGACCATGATGGCCGTCGGTGTGGCCAGGCCGAGTGCGCAGGGGCAGGCGATCACGAGCACCGAGACCGCGTTGACGATGGCCTGCTCCCAGTCGCCGGTGGCCAGCAGCCAGCCGATGGCCGTGACCAGCGCGATCACCAGCACCACTGGCACGAACACTGCGCTGACGCGGTCGACCAGGCGCTGGATGGGCGCCTTGCCGGCCTGCGCCGACTCGACCATGCGGATGATGCGCGCGAGCGTGGTCTCGGCACCCACCGCGAGCGTGGTGAGCGTCAGCGCGCCCTCGGCGTTGATCGCGCCGCCGGTCACGCGGTCGCCGATGTCCTTGGCCACCGGCATGCTCTCGCCGGTGATCAGCGACTCGTCGACATGGCTGCGGCCGGCGCTGATCTGCCCATCCACCGCGATGCGCTCGCCGGGATGCACGATGACCACATCGCCGACGCGCACCTGCTCGACCGGCAGCTCCACCTCGGCGCCCCCGCGCAGCACGCGGGCGGTGGCGGGGCGCAACGCGTTCAACGCGCGGATCGCGTCGGCCGTCTGCCGCTTCGCGCGGCCTTCCAGCCACTTGCCGAGCCGCACCAGCGTGATGACAGTGGCCGAGGCTTCGAAGTACAGATGCGGCATGGCGTGAGCGGCGTGGCGCAGCAGCAGGTAGAGCGAGAGGCCGAACGCGGCCGTCGTGCCCAGCGCCACCAGCAGGTCCATGTTGCCGGCGCCGGCGCGCACCGCCTTCCAGCCGGAGATGTAGAAGCGCGCGCCGAACAGCAGCTGCACCGGCAGCGCGAGCGCGAGCTGCGCCCAGCCGCCGGGCATCCAGTCGAGGCCGACGAGCTGCAGCAGCATCGGCGCGACCAGCGGCAGGGTGAGCGCGGCGCTGGCGGCCACGGCCCAGCCGTCGGACAGGCCGCGGCGCGGCGCGGGCGCGTCGGCCACGGTGGTTGCGGTGTAGCCGGCCTTCTCGACGGCGGCCTTCAACGTGGCCACGGTCGCACCGACGGCCCCCGCGGCAATTTGCACGGTCGCCGTTTCGGTGGCCAGGTTCACGCTCGCCGCGCTGACGCCGCCCACCTTCAGCAAGGCCTTCTCGACGCGAGCGACGCAGGAGGCGCAGGTCATCCCGCCGACTTGCAGCGTGACCGGGGAGATTGCGGTTGGCGCGACGGTGGAGTTCATGCGGGCAGTGTTGAGCTTCCAATTATCGGAAGGTCAAGCCGAGCACGGCAATTCCCTGTCGTCCTGTGAGGGATCTGCGGGTGGCGTCTTGACCTTACGACAATGGGAAGGCCCACAGTATGACCACGACCCATCGCCCCGAGGAGCACCGGAATGATCGCCTTCACCGTGAACGACATGACTTGCGGCCACTGCGTGAGCACGGTCACCCGCGCCATCGCCGCGGCCGACGCGGGCGCGCGCGTCACGATCGATCTGCCGTCGCACCGCGTCTCGATCGAGCAAGGCGCGGCCAGCGCCGCGGTGCTCGCCGAGGCGATCACCGAAGCCGGTTACACGCCCGTGGCGGTGCCGGTTCTGTAAGCGCCGGCGCGGGCGGGGCGCAGCCTCACAGACGCATCAGCAACTGCGCGGTTTCCGCGCGCGCCTGGGTGCGTTCGGCGGTGTCGCCGGCGAGGTGGTCGGCGCCGCGCTCGATCAGCACGTTGTCGGCCAGCTGCGCCAGCACCGGCAGCATGCCGCGCGAGACCACGATCAGCTCGACGATGCCCATCGCGCGCAGCACGGCCAGCACCCGGCGCGACGACGTCAGGTATTCGCTGGCGTCCATCGAGATGTGCTTGTTCTCCAGCGCCCGCAGCATGGTCACGGGGTCGCGGAGCGCTGCAAGACGGGTGTGTTGAATCGTTGTCACCGGAGTGGTCCCCAAAGGTTTCTGGCGTGCCGCGAGTCGTGCCGGCCGCCGCTTGACACTATTTCGGCTCGTTGCCGGTCTGACTGAAGCCTGACTCGATCCCGCGCCGTAAATCCGGGAATACAGGAAATCCCCAACGCTTGAGCGCAATAAAGTATCTGTAGTCGCGTCGCGGATACCGCATCCCGCAAGTCGATACGCCTATCTTCTCGGTGCCGGTGTGTGAGTGCACCGTCCGGTTACCAACAACGAGGAGACATGTTCATGAGACTCAACACCGCGTTCGCCTTCGCGCTCGGCGTCGCCGCTGCGTCGGCGCAGGCCGCCGATCTCGTCATCGCGACCGTCAACAACGGCCACATGGTCGAGATGCAGAAGCACAGCAAGGACTTCGAGAAGGCCAATCCCGGCATCACGCTGAAGTGGGTCACGCTCGAGGAAGGCGTGCTGCGCCAGCGCGTCACGACCGACATCTCGACCAAGGGCGGGCAGTTCGACGTGATGACGATCGGCCTGTACGAAGCGCCGATCTGGAGCAAGAAGGGCTGGCTGACCGAGATTAAGACCGATGCCGCGTATGACGTCGACGACCTGCTGCCGGCGATCCGCAGCGGCCTGTCGCAAGGCGGCAAGTTGTACGCCGCGCCGTTCTACGGCGAGAGCTCGATGACCATGTACCGCGAGGACCTCGTCAAGGCCAAGGGCCTGACGATGCCGCCCAACCCCACCTGGACGCAGATGGCCGACATCGTCGGCAAGATCCACGACCCGGCCAAGGGCGTGTACGGCCTGTGCCTGCGCGGCAAGCCGGGCTGGGGCGACAACATGGCCTTCCTGACGACCATGGTCAACGCCTACGGCGGGCAGTGGTTCGACATGAACTGGAAGCCACAGATCGACACCAAGCCCTGGCACGACGCGATCGGCCAGTACGTCGACCTGATGAAGAAGTACGGCCCTCCGGGCGCGTCGGCGAACAGCTTCAACGAGAACCTCGCGCTGTTCAACGAAGGCAAGTGCGGCGTGTGGATCGACGCGACGATCGCGGCCTCGTTCATCAGCGATCCGAAGCAATCGAAGGTCGCCGACAAGGTCGCGTTCGTGCAGGCGCCGACCGCGGTCACCAGCAAGGGTGCGAACTGGTTGTGGTCGTGGAACCTGGCGATCCCGGCATCCTCGAAGCAGCCCGACGCGGCGCAGAAGTTCATCACCTGGGCCACCTCCAAGGACTACATCAACCTGATCGCCAAGGACAACGGCTGGGCCGCGGTGCCCACCGGCACGCGCAAGTCGACCTACGCGAACCCGGAGTTCCAGAAGGTTGCGAAATTCGCCGCCGAGGAGAAGAAGGCGATCGACAGCGCCAACCCGAACGACAGCACGCTGCCCAAGTCGCCGTACGTGGGCGTGCAGTACGCGGCCATTCCCGAGTTCCAGGCGATCGGCATCGCGGTGGGCCAGCAGATGAGCGCAGTGCTCGCCGGCAAGGTCACGGTCGACCAGGCGCTGAAGACCTCGCAGACGGCCGCCGAGCGTGAGATGACCAAGGGCGGCTACTACAAGAAATAGGCTGGCGCTTCGTTCTCTCCCGACCCTCTCCCGCGTGACGGGAGAGGGCGCCTGACGCGCCATGCCGCGCGCCGTCGAGAAAGGCCCTGCCATGTCCCGCTTCCTGCCCCGCGCGCTGATGGCGCCGGCGATCGGCACGCTGTTCCTGTGGATGATCGTCCCGCTGGTGCTGACGATCTGGTTCTCGCTGATCCACTACGACCTGAACCAGCCCGGCGAGCACGGCTTCGTCGGCCTCGAGAACTTCCGCTACTTCATCACCGACCCGGACTTCTGGCCGTCGGTGCTGCACACGCTGCAACTGCTTGGCTCGGTGATCGTGATCACGGTGGTGATGGGCGTG
>Ga0307510_10002042_pt1 | contig 22824 bp, 22 predicted proteins | sample 12_EM_MG_FD_207224 | JGI IMG/M metagenome (GOLD analysis project Ga0307510, IMG submission 207224) | Populus trichocarpa ectomycorrhiza microbial communities from riparian zone in the Pacific Northwest, United States - 12_EM | ecosystem: Host-associated > Plants > Roots > Unclassified | place...
TTTAGACGACTAAGTTGTTAGTTTGTGCTTTCCTTGTTATATGTGGCCGATGGCCTGGCGGAGGAGAAACCTGCGCGATAGTGGATAATCAACTGGTGCCGTGACTTTCTTATGTTTATGTTTTTGATTTATAGGTTTTGTTCTCTCCATAGCCAGCGCTGCATGAGGCTTTTTGTACCTAGAAACAATGAACGCATTATTAAAAAAAAAAAAAAACGACCAAGGGATAGGATCTTCACGCAACCATCTAAATACCTTTCTATACTTAAGATATTGCAATACGATTACACTTTACTCTCTTTACCTATACTTCTCCTAGACGAGATCCTACGCTCTAAGAACCCGGAGACTATTGTGATGGTCTCGACGGCCTGCTCGAACATAGGACTATTGTGATAGTCCTATCAAGCACGTTAATCCACCCATCTTACTATCTGACGAGATAGTATCCTTCAACGGATCGTTCAGACAAGCAAGCCAGTTCCGTACTAGCTGAAGAGATAGTATTTTCCTAAACCATATTGAAGATGAGAAGAGGTGCTCACTTTAGGAAACAACTATCGTTGCCTGTTGCCCAAACGACCTAACAATAGGATTGTTACACTATAGGTCAGCCGGATCCCTCTGGTGAGCCACATCCCCGTAAATTACGTTAAGGGCCGTCTCCGCACTTTGTTTTTGCTGAATTACAGAAATTTGAAAGTGTTCTGTTTTCAAAATAGACTGTTCAGTGTAACGAGCTCCCTCCTCAGGACGGTACTCCGGCCGTCTACTTAACGCATCGGGTTTCCCGCCCCTGCTTCCTGGTCGATCGACTATTTTGAAGTTGTAATTTGTTAACTCCTGTGCTCATCGGATTTGCCGTTGGTTCCAGACCTTTTTGGTCAAAATAGACTGTAGGTTATGGTGGTTGCTGTATACCGTCACAGGTTCTTCTTCTCCTCAGAGATATCTTTTCCATTCTTTAAACGCTTCCATTATTGAGAGTAATTCTGTGTCATGTATCTCGTAATTTCTTTCCACGCTATTCCGTTTGTGAGAATAGAAAGCCACTGGGTAAAGCCATCTTCCTTAGTATTGAGACAATACGCATCCCAGCGCAAAGTCGCTTGCGTCTGTCTCGACCACTGTTTTTCTTCCTCGGTAGAAAGGCGATAAAATTGGTGCCGTTGTGAACCACTTCAACTCCTCAAACGCCTCCTCCTGTTCTCTTCCCCAGTGAAAATCCTTTGAGCTCCCTTTCAACATTTCGGTTATTGGCTTGCAAACCTTTGAGAAATCTTTGATGAATCGTCGATAAAAGTTTGCGAATCCAATGAATATTTGAACTTCTTTAACCGATCGCGGGTGTGCCCAGTTTTGGACACTTTTGACTTTTCTAGCACTCATGGTGACCGCACTTGTCTTCACAATTTATCCTAAGAATTCTACTTCTTCCTGATGGAACACCGATTTTTTCAACAAGACTGCTAAGTCATGTTGCTCGAGTCGGTCAAGGACTTTTTGGACTGTGTTGATATGGTCGTCCATATTTTCCGAGTATATCACAATATCATCTAGATAGACGACGACTTCGTGGTCCAAGAATTCCCTTAGGATTTGGTTCATCATTGTTTGAAAGATTGCTGGTGCTTTGACGAGCCCGAAAGGTATGACCTTATATTTGTACTGTCCGTATCTTGTACGAAAAGCCATTTTATGTTCATCTCCTTTCCTCATTTGAATAAGATCGTATCCATCTTTTAGATCGAGCTTTGTAAATACTTTCGCACCTGCAACGCGGTCTTGTAATTCATCCATGAGCGGTAGGGGGTATTTATTCAGGATCGTTAACTTGTTAAGGTTCCTATAGTCTACGCATAGTCGTAGACTTCCATCTGGTTTCGGAACGAAAAGGATTGGAGCACTTTAAGGGATTTGCTCTCGGCTATTCTACCCTCTCCAAACATTTGCTTAAGGTACTTATCCAGTTTGTCCAACTGGTGTGCCGACATTGGGTATATCAGACCCCGAGGGGGTTGGGCCCCCTCTTTAAGGTTGACGGCGTGGTCGAAGGTTCTTTCAGGTGCCAAAATCTTCGCTTTTTTTTCTTCAAAAAGCTCCTTGTACTGCGAATATGGTTTTGGCAGTGTCTCCACATGTTCTCCCCCTTCTTCTTCTCGTTCAATCCTCCCTACATACTTGGCTTCTTGGTCGTAAGCTACAGTTTCATCGCACTCAAACAAATCCCCCACTGCTTTATTTTCTGTATGAGCCTGGCACTTTGCTTCTTCAAAAACCCACTTACTTGGATCCGCAATGTTTTTCAGGGGGTGTTCGTCATGACACCATCCAAACGGGATGATCAAGTCAGATTTTCCTGCGTTCTCAATTTCGCAGGATATCATGCTTCGGTGACCATTGGCGCTGATTTCCAATAGAATAGGGTGGGTATAGAATATTCTCCCAGTAGGCGTGGTTTCGCCATCGAAGGTTGTGATTTGTAACGGTAAATCCCTAGCTTCGGTCGGAATTTCAAGCCGTCGTGCGGTATCCTGGTTCATGAGAAAGATGTTTGAACCAGAATCTAGGAGAACGTTTATCGCGTGTTTTTGTCCTCTTGTCTTGATAAATGCCTTCCCCTCAGGACAGGCATAATGTTTAGGTTTTTTAATGGGTCTGGAGCTTTCGCTCGCGTTTTGATAAAGTCTTTTCATCACGGCGGTTTCATGTAACATGGGGGTGTGTTACTGCGCCTGCGCAGTTTCGGCTCTTGAAGCCTTCTCAGACAAAATTGAACAATAAGTTTCTACTTGTTGAATATCAGGCAGCCCACTACTAGCGGTCTTTACCTCCTGCCGCGGAGTTCCCATACTACAGGAGTGGTGGTTCACTAGAGTACCCCGCGAGTTCGCGACTAGGGTGCGCAGCGATTTATCGTCGACTTATCCCTCATGTCAGGCTGTCCCCTGCGAGGAGTCCACTGTACCTGCGCCTTCGAGTTTAGTCTCACTCCCGAGACTCCCTCCGACATCACTTGTCAGGCATGAACCTTGTGCAGCATCGAGGCGTCCCTGGCTTCTATTTACCTGGCAAATTACCCGGGGGGCAAGTCAGGTTGCCCTGGATATCGACCCCCCTCCGCGTGTCCTGCAACTCAAATCCCGTTCAGACGAATGGTAGTCTTCTCTTTCCCTTTCAGTCTCGTCGACCGCTTTGTTCACTTGTGACTTTTTATAGTTCCCGTGGTGAGCAATGACTACCTAGTTTTGGAAGTAAAATGGCAACTGCTATCCTTTGGTCTTTTAGCCTTCAGGTGGGATGGCATCACGGACTACGCCGCAGGTATTTCGATTTGAGGTGGCAACCTCACTACTCGATCACTGTTGTTGTCGGTACCTGGATGACTTTTTATAAAGTGTCGTCATCTTCAAAAGCCCGGGCTGGGGGGCTTGGAACCGCTCGTCATGAGCTTTCTCCCTGGCCATCAACAGCCACAGCGGCTACCTGGGAGCATCGGTTCGGGGCGAATGCGGACTGGCGTTTGCGCTTTTCTTTCCCTCGATATACCGCCCATACTTGTACCAGCTTTCGACACTATTTCCAAGCGTGGTTTTTCATTCCGCACCCCGTGCATTCGTTGTCAGATTTCCGCTTATCGACAACTTTCTGATTACCTCCCTTGTCGGCTTCAGCCCACACCCTGTGTTTAACCTCCCCGGCCGGTGCCACTCAGCAGCAAAAAGCCATCCTACGTCAGATTCGGTAGTCTTGTGTCCTGACTCTCGTAGTGTTGACTCTGCGTCCTGTGCGTCCTGTGCGTCCTGTACTTGGATGCCACATCTGGTTGCCTCTGGCACGTCTGGACACCCTTCTCAGTACCGGGTTCCGTCCAGACACCTGCAACAAAGCAACCCTGCCTCCCATGCATCCATACTTCAACCTCAACACCATCACACATCAGGATTTACCACTACCCCTGAGTACCCTGGGCCTTCCAGCCTTCTTGGAGTCTGAGGCCCACAGGCAGCACTAGGGTGAGAAAGGGGTATTTCTTGGCACAGAAAATATAGTTAGTGCTGGCGACAGGTGAGAAAGCCATTGTACCCTTAATCTTAAATTTATACTAAAGACCCCGGGGCAGAGTCACACTGGCACTCAGAGTTCTATTTTCAGAACATCATCTTTGAATGAGCGAAAATGCCAGCTCCCTCCAGTGTGCAAGCGAGTGATAGCCATAACACTCTCTAGGGCCTGGTGGTTTCTGGGCACTTAGTCTCAAACAGGACGCGACACGACAACACTCAACATCTGCACTCCGGGGCCACAGCTGCAACACTCCACCACAGCCACACAACCGATCCTGAATCCGACACATGGAGGTTCCTGGGCTCGATTCCAGCTATCAAGCGGTATAAGGTTCATCCCCAGACGGCTATTATGCATGAAGTTACAGGGCTGAATAGGGTGGGATGCTGGCGATCCCAGAACTTGATGGCAGATTCCTCCTCAACCGCCTCTCCGATCCTGGATCTGATTGCGGGATATTGTTGGGCTTGACACCAGCTACGCAGCGGTATAAAGGACGTCTCTGTGGCATCAAAACCCAGGAAATCGCTGACCCTTGTGAGAGTTGTCTTTATAGATACCCGGGCGATCCCAGAACTCGATGGCAGATCCCTCCACAACCACTGCTCCGATCCTGGATCTGATTGCTGGAGATTGTTGGGCTCGACGCCAGCTACGCAGCGGTATAAAGGACGTCTCTGTGGCATCAAGACTCAGGAAATCGCTGACCCTTGTGAGAGTTGTCTTTATATATACCCTGGCAATCACAGAACTCGATGGGCCGATTCCTCCACAACCACTGCTCCGATCCTGAATCCGATTGCGGGAGATTGTTGGGCTTGACGCCAGCTACGCAATGGTATAGGGTACGTCCCTTCCGCATCAGAACTCATGAAATCGCTCTCTTCTGTGCAAGTATCAAGCTGGTGATATTTTACTCGATAGCGGATATCTCCACAACCGATTGACGGATCTTGATTCTGTTGGCGGGAGGTTGTTGGGCTTGACGCCAGCTCTCCAACGGGATAAGGTACGTCTCTGTCGTATCAAAACCGAGCAAGTCGCTGTCTTCTGTGGAGAGGATCTTTATAGTAGCCCTGGCGATATTTTACTAGATAGCCGATTACTCCACACCCCGTGGACGGACTTTGCTGCTCTTTGCAGGGGGTTGTTGGGCTTGACGCCAGCCTTCCAACGGTATAAGGTACGTCTCTGTCGCATCGAAACTCATGAATTCGCTGTCTTGTGTGGAGGGTGTAGTAGGTCTCAAGCTGGCGATACTTTACTCGACGGCAGATTACTCCACAACCGCTGGACGGATTGTGATTCCGTTTGCGGGAGGTTGTTGGGCTTGACGCCAGCTTCCCGACGGTATATGGTACGTCTCTGTCACATCGAAACCCAGGAATTCGCTATCTTCTGTGGAGAGGATCTTTATAGTAGCTTTCACGATATTTTACTCGACAGCGGATTACTTCACAATCGCTGGACGGACTTTGATGCTCTTTGTGGGAGGTTGTTGGGCTCGACACCAGATTTCCAACGGTATAGGGTACGTCTCTGTCGCATCAAGGCTCAGGAATTCGCTGTCTTCTGTGGAGGGAGTATTAGGTATCATGCTGGCGATATTTTACTCGACGGCGGATTACTCCACAACCGCTGGACGGATTTTGATTCTGTTTGCCGGAGGTTGCTGGGCTCGCCGCTGGCTTCACAATGATATAAGGTCCATCCCTCCGCGATCTTTATTCATGATGTTACAGGGTACCGGCTAAGGGGGGTCCCCAGGAGACTGAGTGGGGCTGAATTTGCCTCTGAATGGGGATTTTGTCAGGAGCGCGCTCTCGGTCAAGAGAAGGCTCAGGGTGCTTCAAGTTTTAAGTATGGGTGTTTCTATGTAGATTATCCTGTATATTAGAAGCATAGTAGAATAGTAGTAAATTTAATTGTTTGATATAGTAGCATGAAATCTATTGTGAGCAAGGTGACCAAGGTCAGAAACTGGTCAAGGGGGGACCCTTTGGTTATTTCAGGAAGATGTGGTCCAGCATCAGGTGGCGTCCTGAGGATTACATAGTGCGCCCGGGGCATCCTCAGTATTAGGTGCTGCGTCTGGTGGGTCCTGTGACTTAGGTGCTGTGTTGGGTTGCGTCTGGTGCGTTGTGTGGTACCATGGTTGCGTCCAGATTCTCGATTTGCATTCTGGCGTCCTGTGCGTCTGATGCACAGGACTGTCAGAATGCAAGCTATTATTTTTGCTGATACTGTCCCTTCCTTTTTCAAATTCCTTTCCCCAGCCATTTTGTTTTGATAGTCTGCCTTTTCCTTAGCCGTGTACTGCTTTTTTACATGCTCCGCGGTGACTATCGGTTTTGAATCCTCGTATTTCCTTTTCTCGCCCTTTGTCGCGCGGGAGGGACCCCCTCCGCAACGACTTTTTCGTTCTCTAAAATCTTCTTCAGCTCGGGTGACGGCCCTCACGGCGTCCAACCATTCGCCATTGTCGATATACTCTCGTAATGAGAGTCGTCGTAATGCATCTTCGGGGATTTGGTCCTCAATCATTTTTGTCCAGGATATCCCGGTGACTCTTTCATGGATATTGAGATTTTCCATTTCCAGCAAGAATTTGGTGATATTACCGTGATATTTGACAAAGCCCATTTGGGTAAGGGATTTTTTGGCCTCGAGGGTTGGGCCGAATCGTTGCACTGCCTGTTCTGCAAAGACATGTCAGAACTCATAGCCTTCTTGTTTAGTGAAACCTAATTCTCCGGTCCTCTGTCGCCGGTAGGTTAACACAAAAGGTGCGACCTCTTTTCCGTCCATTTGGATTAGGGCGTATCGGATTCGTTGTGCCTCGTCTTGCCATTGCCAACTGTTTCGGCCAAAATAATCCATGCATGTCAATAACCACATGCGTATCTCTTGGTCTTTCTCATTCTTGAACAGGGCAGGGGGTGCTGCTGGGACTCTCGTATATTGTCCCAAGGCGTTGGCCATGATGTGAGAAAACAGTTTAAACTGTTCATCTTCCTCAGCGTCATATTCGTCCTCGGGCTGTGGTGCGGGTCTCTCATCCCGTCATCCTTTTCCTCCTCTCATCTGGTCTTCTACCAGATCCTTCTCCCTCATCATCGGGATCTTCTCCTCCTCCTCCTCTGCCTGGGGCCCCTGCTGCTCTTCCTCATGGTGGTGGTGGTAGGTTTCCGCCACCTGCCCCTGAGGCTTCTGGTGTTGGATCTGACACCTTGCCTTTTCCCTTTACCTGCCCCATCAACTGCTCCACCAGAGCCTGAAGCACTGCGATCTCACCATCTTGTGCTTCTCGAGACTCCTGGTGGCCTCGCAGCTCATTCCTCACAAGATTAATGCGTATCTCATGATTCTCAAGTTCCCGTTTATGTTACTCATTTATTTGAACAATTTCTTGGTCTAAGAGTTGGACTCCGTGCCTGGACTATTCGTCCGTTCCTTGCACTGCTTCTTGGAGCTGGGATGTGATTGCCTGATGTCTGACTTGTCGTTCATCTGTCTCACCAAGTCATTCCGCGACTTTGGTGGCGAAGCTTTCTTGGACCGTCTGAGACTCCAAGTCCAAAAGTTGTACTTGTTCGTCTATTCTGGCGAGCTCTCGACCGAATAACTGGACCCCAGATTTCAACTCTATTTTGTCATTTACCAGTTCTTGGGCCATCAACAATATGTCGGTTGGTAGGGAACTGAATGCCAGATGTTGCCTATCTTGCCTTACGGTGAGCTTTGGGTCGAATGGGCCTAAGATTTGGTCTAATCTCTGAATTCGGATGGCCATAAGGGATTCGGTAGTGGGTTCAGGCGTTAGGCGGCCTTCTCCCCGTCTTGGCTTCCCATATTTGGCAAGAAAGCCTATTCCGACCGGGCATCGAGGTGTTCGGTCCGCTGAATGTGTTCGGGCCACCTGGGTGATGGCAGTTTCCACACTGGGGGCGGAGGTTCTGGACAATTCGTGCCCACCTTCTTCTCCTTCATCCTGTCTGGCCTGTTGCGATTCCATGACCTGAGGCGCCTTGGGGTTAGAAGCCATTTCGTCGACTCCCCCATGGGAAAATTATCTTTTGTTTCCTTCCCACACTACTGGTTTCTCAAAGTGCTGACTCGAGTTTCCCTCTGTGGCTGGGTACTGGGTGTACCAAATCAAGTTTGATTTCTCCTAGGAGGTATGATAGGTGAAGTGTTCACCGTACTGGTATCGAGATAGTTCGGCTATATCTTCGAGCGTGACGACGCCTTGAGGGTTTATCCAGTAGAAATATGATTTGTGGTAGGGTTCTAGAGTCCCTTCGTTAAGTTCTTCGGTAGAGCTGAGGGTCTGATCTATTGAGGTAGTCCTCAAGGGTGTGGGTTCGAAGAGGGTATTGGATTTGGGAGTATTAGTGTCTCTGCCAAACATTCGTCTCGGTAACGATGAGAATTATCAATATACTGTTAGGTGGTAGCTTCGGCGTGAGGTATTCCGACAGTCAGGACCTGAATCGCTTTATATCGGAGAACTCGCTAAGAAGACGCGAGTGATGCAGACTAGATATAATAATATACTTCTGGGTAGATAGTCAAGTATTGACAACGATAAGATAAAAGCTTATTATATTGATAAGATCTCTTCTCCGTGCTTGTTGTCTAATAGCATTGAAGATGTTTCGATATTTATATTCCGCGTGTGAGCAATCGCGGTATACATGTTAACTCTATACTAACTAAGTATCTTGCTCACAATTCTGCGAACTTCACCTTAGTGCGAACACTCGTAGACCCTGAAAACTCTCTACCACACCTTGTGCTCCCATGGTCAACTTATCGGTCTGCGCTACTGTTATTCCTGATGGTGTGGAGACCACGTCAGGTGTCAGCGTATCCGTTTATCCATTGACAACAATCGTGACGAATTATCTTGCCCTTGTGCTCACCGAGGGTAGTCTAACTCGCTGGACAGAAGATGGCCAATCTTCTTTGGTTGGTTCCGTCGAGAATTCGTCATGCAACCGCATGTCATATTCTAGTCTTCTGGCATTACACGACTCTTCCTCGGGATCGTACCTATGGGTTTTTTCCCTCGGACTCCATCTTGTACCAGCCTGTCCTTTGTGGATGAACCCGATCCAGTTACTGGGCATAGTTACCACCTTCATACTCTACATGTCTTCGTAGGTATGAGGTAACTAACTTTTGTGCAAAACGTCCCGTTACCTTCGACCTACTCTGCCGACCGTCTCTCTTCGAGTGTCTGTAACCTTATGCGCCGTGGCCCGATTCACCTGCTGCCACCTGCACACGGTGCCCAAAGGTCACCCCTCATATACCCTGCAAACGGGCTCCGGTCGGTCGGATGGCCGCGATGTATACTGTGTTATCAGATGTGTTCTATTGACAGTGGTCTTTGGTGTTGGGACGAACTCCCCATGCGCCCAGTGATGATGCACCGTCCCAACGCCGGGGCTGGAGGCGGGTGGTATCTTTTTCCTTCGAAGTTCGTGCGTGTTAAGGTAGGGTAACCTTGCCCTGTAAATTCTTATGGGGAGTCCGTGTGCCTAACAGAGACTTTTCAGCAGTATAACTACTTGTTAGAGCTTGTAGCAGAATCTATTAATACAGAGATAAGGTCACACTTTAGGTATTGGCTTGTACTATTCTGAGTGAAGCAGGATGATCTTCTGTTAAAGTCTAACCAGTAGGGTTCTTAGGGATCAGCAGACCTGAAAGTAGACTGTAAGATAAAAGGTTAGATAGCCTTGCTTTGACTGGCCTAATGAGAGGTAATGAGCAAGTCATGCTAAAGTAGGTTATTTTTGTGGAGCAGGCAGGGGTTGAGCAGAAGGAGGCATACCTAGCATAGGTGAATAGTTGTTAGGGTATAGTGGAAGCTGTTTGTTATCTTTATAGAAACCTTGTTTCAGAGAACTATTATCCTACTGAGACGAGTTCTATTGAGAATGACATTGCTGATACAATATTTGAGAATCAGGAGTGTCAGCCTAGTGGTGATATACCCTAACAGGAATAGGTTACCCAGGCTGAAGCGTGAGGTATATTGCTTCAGAAGCATGAGCGTATATCTGGACTCAAGCTTATTAGTTCTGAGCTTACAAGTAGCATCTGGAACATGACTTAGAATACTGAATCAGGATATGTTGGATGATAGGTTTTACAGATTGGAACAAAGTTGAAAGAATAGTTCTAGGTTGATTTTCTCAGACGATATGAACAGGATTGCAAAATACATCGATAGCAGGAGATCACAAGTGATTACTTCATATCCTATATTGCTATTAGTATATAGGAGAATGAACCCTATATTTATGTGTCATCTATCATGCCAACAAGATTGAAGACTGTACATCAGCAAAAAAGGTTTTACCTCATCTATATCTCACTTTAATTCTTATCGCAGGAGGTATTCTCATAGAGCCAAATACCTCTTATATCTCATCAGCTATTAGGTATTGAAGTTGATTGGGATCGTGGGTCTCGAAGGGGACAAGTATAGTTTACTAATAATTTCAGACCTTAGCACTTGGGTCAACATAGTCATGGCAATTGCATATAGTATTGAACTAGCCACAGGATTCATGGGTAATAGATGGGTGGTCTGGCACTGTCTAGAGTGCCACAGGGCCTCTTGTAAAACAATTCTTCTTCATGTGTTGTTGCATTATGAGGAGACTAGTCCTGAGTGCTCCATTGTGAACAGTGGTCCCCTGGAATCACCTGGGGTACTTTGTTCATCATAAAGTCCCTTGTTAGGTGGTAGCTTCGGCGTGATATATTCCAACAGCTAGGACCTAAATTGCGATATCGGAGTATTCATTAAGAAGACACGAGTAATGTAGAGTAGATATAATGGGTTTTGTGTATAGATCGTCGAAGTACTGATAATGATAATGTAAAAACATATTATATTGATAAGATCTCTCCTCTGTGCGTGTTGACCCCTTTCTACTTCGGGCTCTTGCCCGTCGCTTATACCCTTTCCCAGGGTACATCTGACTATTGTACTAGTAAAGTACTTTTCCAACTTCTCCTAGTTTTGGTGAATGTGTGAACACCATTTGACTCTGAGTTCTCGCACACCACTTTGGGTTTAATCATATAGCCAGATAATTGTGTCCAATTACTGGTTCACAATTCTTATGCCATATGAACTTAGTCTGTATATGCAGCCTGGCTCGCTATCATACCAGTCGTTCCTTCCAGTCATGTTGTGATCAACATTTCTCAGGCCAGCTAATCATATGCTTATATCTTAATTGTCAGACTACATATGTCAGTCAGCTTAACTTTGAAGCGCGATAACTTCCCATCCAACCATTCAAACTTCGCTGTTTGGCTTCTTACTGATAGAGAAATATTTCTTTTGTTAGGCATATGGGAAAAGCATAGCTTTTCCACAGATCTTGCTGTATCCTGGGGTTACCCTACCTTTACCCTGTGAAGCTAACACCCCCTGTAGCACTGGTGTTTGGACGGTGCAACAACATACGACTGGGTCATAGTTGCGTCCCAACAGCAAAGAACACTATAAATAAAACCCATCTAATAACACCCTATACGTCACGGCCATCCGTCCCACTAGATGCTGCTTGCAGGATATATTCGCGGGTACCTTTGGCGAGCTTATGCTGGTATCCAGGGTGAAGCCAGTTGAGGTCGCATAAAGTTACAGATATAGCGGGACGGGACAGGATACTCTGTCACCAAAGTAACGGGACCTTTTTGTTGTGTCAACTCGAGAATGAAATAAGGGTATCACCGCAGCCACACAATGGTATATTACCATTTAGGACTATTCTGTCAGGAAGGACTATAAGAGAATTGTGCCACTGGTACAATTCCCACTGATAGTCTGACCGAAGCCTAGAGGCAGGAAGTGAGAGTGATATCCGCTACTGCGATAGGTCCAACTACGCAGCTGCTCAGATGCCGTCTCCCGGCAAGGCTCATAGCTCTGTTCAACATCCGGTCGGGCTATATGCAGCAGGATACGGTCTATCGCCGGGCCGGGGTTCAATTCAAGAGCCTGGTAGACGCCTGACGACGGTCGGACGTACATGGTCTGGAAACCGTTCAGCTCAAAGACTTTACCCCAGAGCTCACAATTGTGGATATCGGGACGATCTTAGGCCTGGCGCATCTGATACCGGAGACAGAGCGGCGCTGGCTTGTCAACATTCAGATCGATTTACGCACGTTTAACGAGATCTATTAGGATCACAGAGGGGGCTTGTATAATAAAATAAACTTGGGGAGCGACGTAGCCTAGATGAGGGCTACATCGCTCCCCGAAGGAGATGTAGCATCACGATCACGACTGGACGATAAACGTGTATAATAGACAAGTATATAGTAGAGATATAGACATAGAGGAATAGAAACATCTAGAAACAAACAAATTGCACGATAGTAGTAGTAGGAGGCACACCGGCAGGAATGACTAGGGTGATATCGGGGGCAAGTTGTTATGAGCACGCCCGGAAGCAGAAGGAAAAGGGGGTACCTGGGGAGGCGTCTGGACTCTGCGGAGATGCGAGTCAGCAAAAGAGACCTCAGGACGTGAGATAAGGGGGGGGATAAGAGCAGGAGATGTGGGGTGGCGGCGGGTTGTGGGTAAGGTCCGACGTCATGTCAGAACGCAATCGGCGTTGGGAATGGCGTCCGGAGGCTGGGGACGCAGAGGACGGAAAAACGACGTCGCATGCGTCCGGAGGCGGAGCCCGCACCTCAGACGCAGGATTAATTTTTGCTGATGCACCTAACAATATATTGATACTTCTCATTGTTACCCAGATGAATGTTTGGCAAAGACACTCATACTCCTGAAACCAAGACCCTTTGCGAACCAAGACCATTGAGGACTACCTCAATAGCACAAACCCTCAGCGCTACCGAAGAGCTTGACGAAGGGACGCTAGAACTCTACCACGGATCATATTTCTACTGGATCAACCCAGAAAACATTATTACGCTCCAAGATATCGCCGCACTATACGCATTCGAGTACGCCGAAAACTTTGTCTATAACACCCCCTCGGACAAATCACACTCCACTTGGTACACTCAATACCCTGAGGCTGACAAACACTCAAGTCAGTGTTTCCAGATACCACCAGTTTGGAGAGGAAACAAAAGATAAGTTTTGTAAGTAAAGAAATTGAGCAAATGGCTTCTGACCCAAAAGCGCCTGAAGAAATGAAATGGCGACAGGATGAGGGAGAAGAAGGAAATGAAGGAGGGGATGAACTGTCCTGAACCTCGGCCCCTAGGGTGGAGACAACGGTCACCCACATGGCCCAAGCACATTCAGCCAACCAAACACCTCGATCCCCTGTCAGGCCAGGCTTCCTAGCGAAATATGGGGGAAAGACATGACGGGGAGGTGGCCTACGAACAACCGAACCCGCCAGCCACCCCATCATGCGCATTTGAATCAAACTTCTAGACGGAATTATTGGACTTTTCGATCCTGAGCTCACTGAGAGCCAGGATAAGCAACATGTCTTATACAGCTCCCGCCTGACAGACGTCCTACTGAGGGCCCAGGAACTTGTAAAAATCAAACCTCAGTTAAAATCTGGAGTACAAATGGTAGGACGAGAACTCTCTCGAATCGACGATCAAGTCCAACGCTTGGACTTTGAATCTTAGAAAGTCAAGGAAAGCTTCGAGGCCCAAGTGGCTGGACGGCTGGGAGAGACAGATGATACACAGACTAGACAGGAGGCAGTCATATATCAGCTTCACGAGATAGTACAAGGAACCGAGGCGCAGTCAATGCGCCGGGACCTTATGTTGGACAAGGAGATTGTCCGATTAAATGAACAGGACGAAAGGGAGCTGGTGAATCATGAGATAGACCTGGTTCTCAAGAGAGAAGCACTGCGACAGGAAAAGAAGGCACAACAGGCCCCGGATCGTGAGATCCCGGAGCTCAAGGCCATGGTGGAAACACTGAGGGGTCAGGTCAAGGGAGAAGGGAAGGTGTCAGATCCGACACCAGAGCATTAGGTGGTAGCTTCGGCGTAAAGTATTCTGACAGCTAAGACCTTAATCGTAATTATATCGGAGAACTCGTTAAGAAGACACGAGTAATGTAGGCTAGATATAATGTTCACTACAGTACAGATGGTCGAAGTATTAGTAACAATATAAAAGTGTACATAACTTATTATATTGATAAGATCTATTCTCTGTGCTTGTTGTGTCTAATAGCAGCGAAGATGCTTCGATATTTATATTCCGCGTCTGAGCAATGGCGGTATACATGCTAACGCTATACTAACTAAGTGCCTTGCCCGCAACTCTGCGATCTTCACCTGAGTGCGAACACTCGTAGACCCTGAAAACTCTCTGCCACACCTTTTGCTCCGATGGCCAACTTATCGGTTTGCGCTTTCATTATTCCTGATGGTGTAGAAACCACTTCAGGTGTCAGCTCATCCATTTATCAGTTGACGACGATGGTTACGAATTATCACGCCCTCGTGCTCGCCGAAGGTAGTCTAACTCGCTGGACAGAAGATGGCGAATCTTCTTTGGTTGGTTCTGTCGTGAAATCGGCATGCCAATGCATATCGTACTCTGGTCTTCCGGCATTACATGACTTGTCCTCACGATCGTACCTATAGGCTTTTTTCAAGGAATCGATCTTTTACCAACTTGTCCTCTGTGGATGCACCCGATCCACTTACTCGGCATAGTTACCTCCCGCATACCACACACGACTTTGTGCATAGGAGGGGACTAACTTCCGTGCAAAACGTCCCGTTACCTGCGACCTAACCTTCCAACTGTCTGTCTGCAAGCGTCTGTAACATTATGCACCGTGGCCCGACTCGCCCGCTTCCAACTTGCATAAGGTGCCCAAAGGTCTTCCCTAATATAACCCGCGAACGGGATCCGGTCGGTCGGACGGCCGCGACGTATACAGTGTTATAACATGGGTTCCATTGATAGTGGTCATTGGTGTTGGGACCCAACTACGCATGCGGCCAGTGATGACGCGCTGTCCCAATGCCGGGGCTGGAGGGGCGTGTTATCTTTTTCCTACAAAGTTCATGTTTGTCAAGGTAGGGTAACTTTGCCCTGTAAATCCTTACGGGGAGTTCGTGCGCCTAACACAGAGGCTTCAGGGGGGGGGTGTGGAGGAAGACCACTACTACCAACACCACCCAAGAGGACAGCCGGGGCTCCAGGAGGAGGAGGAGACCCCGATGATGATGAAGAAGGATCTCGATGAAAGCCAGATGAGAGTTTGAAAGGAAGACAGGACGAGAGACCCACCCCCCAGCCAGAAGAAGACAACTATGACGTCGAGGACGATGAACAGTTTAACCTGGTCTCACGAGCAATGGCCAACCCCTTGTGACAACAAACGAGAGTCGCGGCAGAACCCCCTGCCAAGTTTGGAAACGAGAAACATTAAGATGTACGTATGTGGCTATTACCATATACGGATAATTTTGGTCGAAACCGGTGGCAATGGGAAAACGAGGCACAACGAATCCATCCGCCATCAGCCGAATGGACGGGAAAGAAGTCGCACCGTTTGCGTTAACCTACCAACGACAAATGGCCGGAGAAATAGGTTATACGAGCCAAGAAAGAGACGTGTTCTCGCATGTCTTTGCAGAACAACCCCTGGGACGCTTCGGTCCCACCCATGAAGCGGAAAAATCCCTATGACAAATGGGATCGGTCAAATATCCCGCTGATGTCGCCAAATCCTTAATCGCGATGGAAGATCTCAATATCCATGCAAGGGTCACCAAGATAGCCTGGAGGAAAATGGTTGAACGCGAACTTCCCTTCGGAGCATTGCGACGGCTTTCACAGAGACAATATGTTGATGATGGGGAATGGTTCAAAGCAGTCAGGTCCGTAACCCAAGCAGAAGAAGATTTCAAAGAAAGAAAAGATCTTCGAGGAGGGGGTTCCTCAGGGACTGCAGGGGGGAAGAAAGGAAATTCGCAGATTCGATGCCAACGGTCGCCGCGAAGTGTGTCAAGAAGCAATACACGGCTAAGGAAAAGGCGGACTACCAGAAAAAGAAGGCAGGGGAAAGAATGGTGAAGAAGGAAAGGTCCGTGGCACCTCTGGGGGAGGTTAAACACACGGTGTGCGCAGATGCCCATGAGGGCGTTGATCAGAAGGTTGTCGATAAACGGAAGTCTGACAACGAATGCACGCAATGCGGAATCCAAAACCACGGTGGGAAATACTTTCGAAAACCGATAGAAGTATTGGCTGTTTATCGAGGGCCAGCGAAGCCCAAACGACGGTCCCCATTCGGGCCAAAACAATGCCCCCAGGTAGCCACTCTAGCTGTTGATGGCAAGGGAGAAAGCTCGAAGCGAGCGGTGCAAAGGCCCCCAGCTTGGGCCTTTGATAATGAGGACATTTTATAAAAAGCGATCCCGGTACCGACAACAATGGTGATCGGGTAGTGCGGTTGCCGCCGGAAATCAAAAGACCTGTGGTGTAGTCAGTGACGAGAGAACACCGGAAGGCTAAAAGACCAAAGGATAGCGGTTGCCATTTTACGGCCAAAACTGGGTAGTCGGTGCTAACCACGGGAACAATAAAAAGTCACAAGTGAAGAACCTTTTAGGTGGTAGCTTCGGCGTGAGGTATTCCGACAACTAGGACGTGAATCGATTTATATCGGAGAACTCGCTAACAAGACAAGAGGAATGTAGGCTAGATATAATAATATGCTTCAGGATAGATTGTGGAAGTATTGGTAACGACAAGATAAATCTTATTATATTGATAAGATCTCTTCTCCGTGCTTGTTGTGTCTAATAGCTGCCAAGATGCTTCGATATTTATATTCCGCGTCTTACCAATAGCGGTATACATCCTATCGCTATACTAAATAAGTATCTTGCTCACACTTCTGCGAACTTCACCTGAGTGCGAACACTCGTAGACCCAGAAAACTCTCTATCACACCTTTCTGCTCCCATGGCCAACTTATCGGTCTTCGCTTCCGTTATTCCTGATGGTGTGGAGACCATGTCAAGTGTTAGCTCATTCGTTTATCCGTTGACAACAATGGTTACAAATTATCTTCCCCTCATGCTCGTCCAAGGTAGTCTACCTCGCTGGACAGAAGATGGCCAATCTTCTTTGGTTGGTTCAGTCAAGAATTCGTCATGCAACTTCATATCATATTCTGGTCTTCCGGCATTACACGATTTGTCCTCGGGATCGTACCTATACGCTTTTTCCCTCAGACTCCAGCTTTTACCAACTTGTCCTCTCTGGATGCACCCGATCCACTTACTGGGCATAGTGACCTCCTTCATACTCTACACGACTTTGTAGGTACGAGGGGACTAACTTGCGTTCGAAAGGTCCCATTATCTCTGACCCAACCCTAGAACTGTCTGTCTTCAAGCGTCTGTATCCTTATGCGCCGTGGTCCGATTCACCTGCCTCTACCTGCATAAGGTGCCCAGAGGTCTCCCCTCCTATACCCTGCGAGCGGGATCAGGTCGGAGGGACGGCGGTGACGTATATGGTGTTAAAGGATTTGTTCCATTGATAGTAGTCTTTGGTGTTGGGACGCCACAACCGAGGCAGCCAGTCATGACAGGCCGTCCCAATGCCGGGGCCGGAGGGGCGTGTTATCTTTTTTCTTCGAAGGTGGCATGCGTCAAGGTAGGGTAACTTTGCCGTGTACATCCTTACAGGGAGTCCGTGCACCTAACAGAAACCGGTCGACAAGACAAGGGAACATGAAGCCAAGCATTCATCAGAACCGGGCTTGAGTTGTATGATTCGCGAAGCACGGTCTAAATCAAGGGTAACCTGACTTTCTCTCCGGGTAAAATAGCCGGGCAAATAGAAGCTAGGGGCTCCACTATTGTGCACAAGGTTCATGGTTGAAGAATGGTGTCGGAGAGGGTCCAGGGAGTGAGACCAACCTCGAGGGAGAATGTACGGTGGACTCCTCGCATGGGACAGCCTCCCATGCAGGCTCAGTCGACGATAAAGGGCGGCGCACCCTAGTCGCGAACTCGAGAGGTACTCTAGTCAACCACCACTCCTGTGATATGGGAACTCCTCGGTAAGAGATAAAGACCGCTATTAGTGGGCTGCCTGATATTCAAAAATTAGACACTTGTTGTAAAGGTTTCTCTGAGGAGGCTTTAAGAACTGAAACAGCGCTGGAGCGGTAACAAACCCCCACGCTACTTGTAACCGCGAGGATGAAAAGACTTTATCAAAACCCGAGCGAAAGCTCAAGCCCCATTAAAAAACCAAAGCATTACCCCTGCCCTGTGGGGAAGGCCTTTATTGAAGTAAAAGGACAAAAACATATGATAAACTTCCTCCTAGATTCTGGTTCAAACATCTTTCTCATAAACCAAAAGACCGCACAATGGCTCGAAATCCCGAGCAAAGCTAGGCATTCACCGTTAAAGATCACCACCTTCGATGGCGAAACTGCCCCGCCCGGAGGAATATTCTATACTCATGCTATTCTATTGGATATCGGTCCCAAAGGTCACCGAAGCCTGATATCCTGCAAAATTGCACACGCAGGACCATATGATTTAATCATACCCTTTGGGTGGTGGCACGATGAACATCCCCTCAAAAATATTGCAGACGCAAGTAAATGGGTCTTTGAACAAACGAAATGCCATGCTCATAGAGAAGATGAAGCCATGGCGGATTTGTTTGAGTGGGATGAAACTGTGGCTTACGATGAAGAAGCACATGATGTGGGAAGGATTGAACGAGTGGAAGAAGGGGTAGTACAGTTGGAAACACTGCCAAAACCATATTGGCAGGATAAGGAGCTTTTTGAAGAGAAAAATGTGAAGATGTTGGCACCTCGAAGAACTTTCGACCACGCCATCAACCTTTCAGAAGGGGCCAAACCCGTTGGGGTCCGATTTACCCGATGTCGGCACACCAGTTGAATGAACTGCATATGTACCTCAAGAAAATGGTTGCAGAGGGCAAAATTGTCCACAGCGAATCTCCCTAAAGTGCTCCAATCCTTTTCGTGCCGAAACCAGATGGAAGTATACGACTATGCGTAGACTATAGAAGCCTCAACAAGTTGACAATCGTGAATAAAGATCCCCTCCCGCTCATGAATTAACTATGAGACCACGTTGCAGGCGCAAAAGTATTTACGAAGGTCGATCTAAAAGATAGATACCATCGTATTCGAATGAGGAAAGGCGATGAACATAAAACGGCATTTCGTACAAGATACGGATAGTACCCATAGAAGGTCATGCCTTTCGGGCTGGTTAACGCTCCCGCAACGTTTCAGACAATGATGAACAAAATCCTAAGAGAAGTCTTCGACAACGGAGTAGTCGTCTACCTAGACGATATCCTAATATACTCCGAAAATATGGACCACCATATCTAACCAGTCCAAAAAGTCCTTGACCTGCTCGAACAACACGACTTGGCACTCTCATTGACGAAGTCGGTGTTCCACCAAGAGGAAGTCGAATTCCTGGGATACATTGTCAAGACAAGCCGTGTCACCATGAGTGATACAAAAGTGAAGGCTATTCAAAATTGGGCACACCCGAGATCGGTTAAAGAAGTTCAAATTTTCATTGGATTCGCAAACTTCTATCAACGATTGATCAAAGATTGCTGGAAAGTTTGCCAGCCAATAACCAAGACATTAGAGGGAAGCCAAAAGGATTTTCACCATGGAAGAGAGCAAGAGGAGGCATTGGAAAAGTTGAAAAAGAGGTTTACAAAGGCACCAATTGTATCGGATTTCTACCCCGGAAGAGGCACGGTGGTCGAGACGGACGCAAACGACTTGGCCCTCGAATGGGTACTATCCCAATACCAAGGAATACGGCTTCACCCTGTGGCCTTTCATTCCTGAAAGCTAACAGTGCTGAAAGAAATTACGAGATTTATGACAAAGAACTACTCGCAATAATGGAGGCGTTCAAAGAATGGAAAAGATACCTCTGGGGCGAAGAAGAGTCAGTGACGGTATACACCGACCACGAAAACCTCCAGTTCTTTTTAAACAAAAAAGTCTGGAACCAGCGACAAATTCGACGGGCACAGGAGTTGACGAACTACAACTTCAAGATATTCTACAGACCAGGAAGCAGGGGCGACAAACCCGATGCTTTAAGTAGACGGCCGGAGTTCTGTCATCAGGAAGTAGCTTGTTACACTGAGCAGTCAATTTTGAAAACAGAACCCTTGCAAATTTCTGTAATTCATCAAAAACAAACTGCGGAGACAGACCTCAACCCAGAACAACGCGAACCCACAAGCCTCAGGATAATGAAGCTTTTGGACAAAGCTATAGTTCCAACAAAGGATCACGGTTTGCGGCGAGTCATGACATCTATGCCCTGAGAGAGGGCCTAGTAGCAGCAAAAGGACAGACAATGGTGGAAACGGGTATTTCGATAGGATTACCGGAAAGAACCTACGGAAGGCTAGCCGCACGAAGTGGTATGGCTAGCAAGATGGGGATAGCAGTGGGTGGTGGTGTAATAGATGTGGATTACACCGGCGCAGTTAAGGTTATACTTCGAAATCATGGCGAAGCAGACTGCGAGTTTAAGGCAGGAGATCGCATAGCGCAACTCATAATAGAGAAAATTGCTGACGCCGACGCCATGGAAGTAGACGATCTAGGAAGAACCGAGGGAGGAAAAAAGGGTTTGGGATCAAGCGACCTAAACCCCAAGCGATACATCGCGGCTAAAGAAGAAGGAGTCAGAATATGTTTCGTTCACTGTGACAGAAGCCAAAACGAATTCTTTAGCCCGGCTGATATCGGCTATCACCCACGGTTAATGAAGACAAAAGAAATGTCCTCGTATACTCGCCTCAATGCAGCCCTGACGCAAACAATGAACAATTCATTTCTGGACAAGATTAGAGTGGCTGGCAAAGAGGATGAGAGGTGGCAGGAAAGAGTCCATGAAATGGTCAGGTTAAGAGAAGTGGGAAAAAGGATGCCCCACGAATGGATAGAAAACGACGCGTTGCTATTCTACAAAAATCGATTGTACATCCCCGAGGATGAATACCTTCAGGCCAAGATAGCCCAAGGTTGTCACGACTCGATAGTAGCCGGACACTTCGGACAGGAAAAGACAATTGAAATAATAACATGGGATTTCTACTGCAGAGGACTTGCAGAATGGATCAGAGACTATCTACGATCCTGCCACGAATGTCAACACAGTAAATCCCCATGGCATGCTAAGTACGGATTACTTCAACCTTTAGAAGTACCGTATGCCTCCTGGTCCACCATATCCACGGACTTTATCACGCAGTTACCAGAATCTCAGGGTAAGACCCAGATAATGGTATTCCTAGAACAGTTCACAAAGATGGCCCATTTCATCGGCCTCTACGAAAACACGACCTCAAAAGATGATGCGAACACCTTGCCTCGGGAAGTGTGGAAACTTCACGGATTGCCGACCGAGATTATATTGGACATGGACGCGAAGTTTTCCGGCGAGCTTTGGGAGTCATTGTGCAAGATGCTACGAGTACAACGGCACATGTCAATGGCGTGCCACCCGCAAACTGACGGACAAAGGGAAAGAAGAAACCAAGTGCTGGGAGGTTGCTTATGAACATTGGTCAACTACAATCAGGATGACTGGTACTAGCTGCTGCAGTTAGCGGAACATGCTTATAATAACTCAGCGACAAACGCACACAAAATGACCCCCTTCTTCGCCAACTACGGCTTTCACCCACAGACAGAGTGGATGAAAGAAAGACAAGCTCATAACCCCGGGGCAACAATCTATGCTCACTGGATGCAGGATATACATCAACATGCGAAACAGAGTTAGAAAAACCCACGAGAATCGATGAAGACATATTACGACCGGAAGGCAACTGAACAACCTGACATGGAGATCGGCGACTTGCTAATGTTGAATGCAAAGAACATACATACCAAACGACCATCGAAGAAGCTGAGTCCGAAACTGTCTGGCCCTTTCAAAGTTTGGGCAAAGAAAGGAAGAAGGGCATACAGGTTGGAAATATTCCGGTGGTGGAAAATTCATCCTGTGTTTCACGTTTCACTGTTGGAAGCCTACCGAGCCTCGAACTGACCAAATCGTGGACAGCCCGCACGAGATCCCGCACACCTCGAGGGAGATTTACAGTGGGAGGTAGAAAGGATTGTCAAGAGTGAGAGCATGTGTTATACGTGAAAAGTTCAGGGAAGGAATAAACCGATGAAAGAACTTGCGTATTTTGTGAAATAGCATCAGCAAAAAAATCAACCTGCGCCCTGCTGCGTCCTGCCCTCCCTGTGCGTCGGACGTTGTGGGTGCATATAACGTAAACACGAGTTCTGGGTGTGGATGCCCGCGTCCGCATCGTCCAGACGTGGTAGGCGTCCATCTGGACGCACCGGATGCAAATAGAAGCTGTCCCCCCCAGCAACCCTGCGTCCTGCGGACAACCCTACCATCCTGTTACACCCCATGCACCCCCCTGCATGCTACCCCTTTCCTGACGTCCTGCGACTTCAATCTCCTTCTCCCGAACAAGCCCTACAACCTCCCCCCCCACAGGGCTTCCTCCTATGTTACTGTGCTCCCTCCGGATTCCGTCCTGAGTTCCCCTCCCTAGCCCCTCTCCGTCCCGCACCCCCCCAGACCCACTGCTTTTCGCTCTCTACCTCTCAATGCCATCGTGTATCTCCCCGCATCTAGCGGGCATGCTCCAGCCCTTGACCATTTCCCT
>Ga0307510_10002043_pt1 | contig 22816 bp, 5 predicted proteins | sample 12_EM_MG_FD_207224 | JGI IMG/M metagenome (GOLD analysis project Ga0307510, IMG submission 207224) | Populus trichocarpa ectomycorrhiza microbial communities from riparian zone in the Pacific Northwest, United States - 12_EM | ecosystem: Host-associated > Plants > Roots > Unclassified | place...
TGAATTTATTTTTTCGTTTTATTTATTTGTTGCAAATTTGTTTGAGTTGATTTTCTTATTCTTTTTTCCAAGCATTTTGAGTATATATTATAGAGTGTTGATTTATGTTAATTTAATTATTTTGTAATTTTATAAAATAAATTTTTTTAAAAATGTTTTTATATAATTACCAACGGAATTACTAACTTCTGTTGGTATATCCCTCGGTAATTCCGTTGGTAATAAAAAATATTATTACCGACGCGTCTGTTCCATTAGTAAATTCATCGGTAATAATATACCAACGAATTTACCCATGGGAAAAACATTACCGACGAACGATTCACCGACGGATCATTTCCGTCTGTGATTCCATCGGTAATATAATTACCGATGGAATATGTGTCTTACACCGACGAAAAAATTTCATCGGTAAAACTATTAAATCTTGTAGTGACTATTTACAAAAGTCGAATGTAGACCATGCAAGGAATTACAGAGAGAACCAAATATTAAATAAAAATAGTTGTTTTTAAACATTCCTTGTTTGTCATAAACTATTTCAAATGCATAGAGAGAAAAAACCTAATAATATAAAGAAAAAAATAACAACTTTTCTATTTAGACCGATCTAGATGATAGGTCTTTCTTATTATTTAAGAGCCTAAACAATCCCTACCACTTTCTTATTATAAGACAAAGTTATTATCTTCAAGAAAATCAGTACGACGTCATACTCTCCTATGCTTATACATGAATTGTCATTGCAACACTACCTTTCTCATTGATAATTATCTCCTACAATCTACCTCCTTAGAGGATATCTAACGACTATCTCATTCAACCTATCTTCTTAGAGAGTGCCTCTTATCTCACCAATGACTATCTCCCCCAACTTGTCTCCCATGTTTTTAGAGGGCACCTACTTTCTTGTCAATAACTATCTTCCACTAACTTGTCTCCTCAGACGGTGCCACCTTTCATGCTAATCATCCTTGAGCGCTAATATTTCGACCAATGACAAAAAATCGCTACAACTAACGACTATACTTTTCAAGTTACCTATGAGAGATATCAATTATTATTCATAATTACTTCATTCTCCACGAAGTAAACTCAAATGACTAAAGTGTATAAATACTTTAGGTCACCAAATAAATAAGTTCATTCAACAAGAATAATAGCATAACACAACCACACACAATATTCATATCTTAAACTTTTATTCTTTTGGCTATAATTTATTTTCCTCTTACAATTTACCCATTAAGTATGAAGGGTTTTCTATTCCAATATAAAACTTATTTTGTAGAGAATATCAAGTCTAGAAATAAAAGACCACATTCAAGCTCATACACTTTCACTCAAGACATATTCATTGAAAGACAATACTAACAAAAAATCAAATGTGAAGTTCTTACAACTTCATAATCTAAGAATTGTTTATACTTCTATACTTGTGTTTTTTTTTCCTTAACACTTTTATAGTCCACACATATGTATTTTATTTATTTTGTTTCCAAACTAATTTATATACAACATAACCTAATGTTTTAACTGGAGATATTATTATATTTAGATTTTTTATTCAATAATAAAAAATATCTTAAAACTAATTTATATATTAATCAAGTTAAAATTCCTTCTCATAATTGTAATGACGTAATCTTTATACAACATAACCTAATGTATTTAATTTTTTGTTTTCAAAATTCCTATCATCCCAACTAGTTCATGGATAACTTTTTTTTTGCTAACTGAGTGTCCATAAACTTACAATAACCCAATAGATCAAACCAAATTTATCAATATAAAAAAGATAACAAAAAAAAAATGAAAAAGAAAAACTCATGGCGAGGTTCAAAAACAAAAGCTCCCGCGCTTAAAAAAAACGTTTGGCGCCATTTTAATTGGAGATGGAAAAGAGAGTAGTGGGCCACGTGTCCAGTCATCAGACCAAAGGCATAATTTTGCGACACGTAGATACCATCCATGCTTATCTGTAATTAAATGAACTACAACATGTGGTTAATCCTGGAATCGTCCAGAACTGGCCACATACATCCCCTCCCCAAGTCCCCCCCTCCTTGAAATTTGTCAAAATCTTAGTATATAAATACATAAACAAGACCCCAGCTTTTGTAATTCCCTGCCTGTCAGGTTTCGCTTTAAGCAATCTATCGTTACAGCAAATCATCACCTTCTAAATTGTTCTAGCTTGCAGGGTTTCTTCTATCTTGGAGAGATGAAGAGAGAAGGGTCATTTGAAAGGATGGTGGTGGTGGTGGAGGAGAATGACGGGTGTTCTACACCAAAACACCGGCGGATACCAGAGCCAGTGGTGTGTCCACCGCCACCAAAGAAGAAGCCCTTTAAGTTTTGGAAAAAGAGGGACCCACCCAAGGACGGCTATTTCAACCCTCCTGAACTTGAGCAGCTTCTTTAATTTCCCCATGGTTTCAAGACGGCAAACTTGTGCTTAATTAGCTTTGGTTTTTTTTTCCCTTCTCTCTTCAGGACTGGTTTCTTGTTGCTTCGCGGGATTGACTTGTTTTTGTTAGGTCAGGACTCAAGAAAAGGCAGCCTGTGGATATATGTAATGTAGCTTTCTGTTCAAGAAGCAGTAGGTATAGCTTGCAGGAAGGAAGGGTGTTGAGATTTTGTGGATGTGCTATAAATTGAAGAGTGAAGTTGGAGGCTTTTGTTTCCTTTTCTTTTTGTACATAGAAATGAGGTCGATAATCAATGGATTTGTGTTATTGCAGACTGACTGAATCTCTAACAAATGTTGTGATAATTTGCCATCGTCGTCTTGTATTTTTCTTTCCTTTCAGGAGAAGAGATGCATGCTGTAGTTTTAGATAGCTTCATGGTGTAATAAATTAATCCACGTTTGTAATAAGTGAGTGCTTTGCGACTTCGCCAGTGGAATTGGACGATGACCCACCCCTCCTCTATGTCCAGAGAAAATGACCACCTCTTCAATTTAGACTTCGAAAATGGGCTAATCACTCGGGTCTACTTTCATGGAAATAATGGGCTCACTCAAATTGAAATCATTGACGGATAAGGAAACCATAAGTTGTGTGTAGCCCAGTCCAAAAGCAACCTCCTAACAAGCGGTTTCTAAGCAGAGTTTTTAAACCCGATCTAGCACTGGTCGACCCGACTCAAAATCTGAATTACTAGTTTTGACTGGGTCACTAGATCATTCTGTGTTGACCTTGATTTTTTTATAAATAAAAAAATGATGTTTTTGTTAAAAAATTCAATAATCAAAGAGTTGCAACTGAGTTTTTAATCAGGTCTTGGTAGATTAACTAGGTTCTTAGGTCAATCCCTTGTTTCTTCTGAATTATTATTATTATTAAAGCTCATGCTTTTGATAATTTTTAGGTAATTATTCTTTTTTATGAGAGTTTTCTTGATCTTTCCACCAGATAATATGTTAACTTTTTTTTTTCCTGTTTGATAACATAAAAGAAAAACTAAAAGATATATATATATATAAAATGTAGTGCTTTCGGTAATTTGTAGATTTGTTTTCTAGACTCTGGGATTTTTCTTGATTCTTTCCACGTAGGATAACTTGTAAAATTCTTTTATTTTTTTTGGCTTATAACATAAAAGAAAACTCAGCAATATTTAGGGTGTGTTTTACTAGAACTCTTGGAATTTATTTAAGAGTTGTATATATTTATTAATCCCGTGGAATCTGTTTAACAAATAGAAACTATATATAATATAGATTAAAAATCATTGTTGCATCAAATAGATTATTTCTTTTATTTAGCTCTATGAAATATATATTAAGAAAATATTTTTTATTCAGATAACATATCAATAATCAATGAGGTCTAAAATAATCGACTTCAAATTTTTTTGGCAGAGCTGATTATCGTGTTATGAAGGTTATATAAGAAGAGCTTGATTAGTAATGCAAAACAATTTCTGTATGTGGTGTAGAGGATATTCTAATGCTTAAATAATTAAGGACATAGGAATACTGCATCCTTAAAGTTTTTATGTGGTATATTGGTAAATGAAGATGACAGATTTAAGAAATGTGGAAGAATATAATGATTTTTTGTTTGTTTGTTAATGAGTCAAATCATTTATCTATTGATTCTAGGGCTGCTCATTTTCGGTTCGGTTTTTATCAAAAAAAATAATAAAATCGAAATTTTTTTAAAAAAACAAACCAAACCGAAGCCAATTCAAACCGACCGGTTTCGGTTCGGTTCGATTTTTTTGGACTAAAACCGGTTTGGCTCGATTTTTTCTGGTTTGGCTCGTTTTTTTTTGTTTTTTTCTGATTTGGGTTCAATTCGGTTTTTTCAGTTTTAGGCTTATAAAACCGAACCGAACCAATTGATTTTTTTAAAATTTTAATCGGTTTTTTTTTACGATTTGATTTTTTCAGTTATTTTTTTTTTATTTTCTTGATTTAATCGGTTTTTTGATTTTTTTTCTCACAAGCGGTAAGAAGTATTGGTAAATATATGAATATATTGTGTGGTCTATTTTAGAGGTAAATCATGTGGGATAATAGCATGTAATGATGAGTGATTATATTATTGATTATAAAATAATATCATGAGTACATGTTTTGTATTATGATACAAATTGTTTTTAAAATTATTTTTTAATTAAAAATATATTAAAATAATTTTAAAGATGTAATGTAATTATCTCATGATTCCACTTAAAATTCTCCAACATACATAATTCTTTGCACAATGCCCACTAGTTCACATACATTTTATACAAACTAAAACCAATTAAATCAACCCTCCTAACACTACATGCATATGTGATCGGCTCCAAGTCCCCTTTTGTTACCACAATTTGTTCTTCAATCCTTTATAATTCTAAACTAAAAACCAATTATGCCACACCATTTCATCTATTTATAACCAATCATAAATTTCCATTTAATACTAATATATTTCACACTTTATATATTAGCACATTATTAAACACAAAGATATTATAAAATTTAATAATTTCATATATATTCATGAAATCCCACAACCCAACAACTATCAAAATTCATACTTAGTTAAATTCAATACTTTTAAGAATCTAGCTGCTATTCAAATTATATTCTTCATTTCTTTATTTATATACCACACACTCAAAACACAATATAATTATAACATTTACATGTTATTTCAATAATTTTCACTATTTTCATAATATGTACCTCATTTTTCTTAACATGAATTATAAGATTACGACATACACTTAACTCACAACACATTTTCACATATTTCTTTCAAATTAACACTCATATTCCATTAAATTATCATTTCCCTCCCACTCATTCAACATGGCCGCCCTAAGACTAATTGTCACCTCTTGATTTTTTCTTTAATTTTAACATACTTTTTTTTAACTCTACGTAACATATATTCCATGCATGTCATTATAACAATTTCACAATCAACAAACTTCTCCCCAAATTTTATTCAAAATTCCTAACTTGAAAAGTTAGGGTTTTCACCCAAAAATTGCTCCAAATTCAAAATAACAAGAATTAATCGGTGAAGACTTCATTACCAAGTTCTTTTTCACTTAATTGTATTGTTTACTTGCAAGTTTCTCCTCCACCTCTTCTCCCTTCCAAATTCTTTGTTTCTCTCTCAAGTTTCCAACTTTCTCTCTCTCAAACTCTCTCTCAAACCCATCTTTAATCTTGTTTTCTCTGTCAATAATCCCTCATAAACACACTCCAACTTATATACTTAAAATATTAAACCATTAATTTATTTGAAAAAAAGAGAAAAAAACATCTCCTCTCTTTCATTAAAGCTGCTGCCAACCATGTAAATGATAAAGGGAAGGAATTTTTTACTTAATTATGGAATTGTCATCACTTATGGCCATGTGTTATTTCTGTAATTTATTTGACTATTGATACTTTTATTAGGTCTTTTGAAACCCTAATTGAAGTGTAATTTTTAACCCAAGATAAAATAATATATCAAGAGATTGTTTATAAAATTTTAGACTGATCTACTAATTGGATTGAAAGTTATGTTTAATATCGTAAAATCAGGTAGTTTGAAATTTCATGCTAAAATCCGATTTTATGTACCATTTTATTTACTTAAACTGTCAAAATTTTCAAAATAATTCATTGTACGCTCCCGTCCATAATCATAATAAAATCTTTCCTCAGAGTTTTCACCACTTTCTGTCAAAATAACGCAATTGTACATAGGGCTTCTACTAGTGATCAACGTCTTTAGCGCATAAAATCATGTATTATTTTATTTAGAATTCCCTTGTATTTTTCTAAATACTTTCTCTCCAAATTTATTAAAATTTCTTCATTTAAAATAATTATTTTACCCAATCGAGAAGTTTACGTAATTTATCACTCGTTAACATTTCGCGTACATATTTTATATACTATGAGAATATTCTTGTTGGTGTTTACTGACGAATTTAGTGATGGAAAATTCGGTCAATAAATGTCACCGTAATATACCAATGGAAAAATTCTGTTGGTGTTTCTATTTGTATTTGTCAATTTTCTAGTTGTGATTTAAGTTAATTTAATGGAGATATTCATCCCATATCGAAATAATTTCCTTCCTAATTTATCATTTTTAAATAAAAAAAATTACCCTATTACTAATGATTCATCGATTTTTAGGCCCGGGGTTTACACTTTTCCCCCTGTTTTCCCTTTCCTCTTCCTCCCTCATGCCACATCAGTTTTTCTCCTCTCTTTTTCTTAGCTATTAGTTATTTAATATCATTTTTTGGTCATTGAGTTTTTATAAAATTTTATGTTAATTTTTATATTTGTTAATTAATTTGAATAAGATATGAAATTTAAAACAACCACTATTCCTGGTAGGGATTGTGTTCATACCATTCTATTTTTCTAATATTTGTAAACCTGTGTTATTTTTTTAAATTGTTTATTAAATTGTGTTAGAATGACAAAGCAACATGTATTTCCTAGTTTACAAGCGATTTAGGCCTTCAATTGGTATCATGGTGGTGTAACCATTTTATGGGAGGAACACATGAGAAGCAACTACGGAGAGGACGAGTACAGACAAATCACTTGATGATTACATCTTTAAATTACACTGACAAAGCTAACAGGCGGCGGAGCCATGCATCAATCAGACACATAGCCACCATTAATTAACAAAACCAGAGGGCGTCGGTAGTTCTTATGTATGCACAAGTTGCTATTAACTAATATTTGTCACTAAGCTCTAGACGAAGCACCATCAATGAATATAATAGTCCTAGGTTATCCAATTGATTGAGTTGATGCCTCGCATCACGCCGATTAAACTGATTCCTTCTAGTAAGATATTGTTTATAGGCAAAAGCATGTAGGTCTTTATGAAGTGTCTTTTGCCTTTACACGTAGTGCACACGTTTCCTTGCTTATTAGCAGCAAATCACAATTATGATTAGCATAAAGTTACATGTCAACATGGTGCCACTTGCCCCCATATGAACGAAATGCGCTCCACTTTTTCTTCTGGGAGTTGGACTGAATTGATGCCTTTCTGATCCATGGATGTGCAGCTCGCCTATTTTCTTGAAAGGGAATGAATTTTGTATTGTCAGATCTTGTGACATCATACATGTTAATCCCTGTAAGCAGTTCTGTGGTCCAATAACTTTGTCATGATGACCAGAGGTTGAGGTCAGAGGTTGAAAGATGGGTTAAATAAATAAATAGAAAAAAAAAAAAGGGAAAATGAATGGGGATCCAAGTCACATGGGACACAGAGAATAAAGAGAAAAACATGATAATCTAGCCATATGACCGACGGCTAGACTCGATCATGTTCGAGCCTAGCAAGCATCCTCTGCCTCCTGTTTTAGGATCTGAAGGGGTTAGGTTATACGTAAGCTCTAAATTCGGTGTAGTTTAATTGACTCCAGAAAGGGCAAATCCCAAAAAGGTAAGGTAATTTTGCGTATGTAAAGTGAACATGTAGAGGAAAAACTAAGAAAAAAATGAAAGAAAAGCTAGTACTTCTGGTGTTTGAATCCTGGTACGTACGAGAAGTAAAACATCAGAATGAAGTTTTGCGTATGTAAAGGCTGTCTTAGTCCCACGGACGAAGAGAAGAGAAGATTTTAGTACTATATATATGTTAATTTGGCTGCTCGGAAAACTTGCAAGCAACACACTGAACAAACATATTCTCTTTTACTGTGTTAATAACTGTATATGTAAAGACAATATGCTGTGTGGTAGTGTAGTATTGATTTTATCGCTTGAAGAGAATTTTCGTTGTTTTGATTTTGACGGTAACTTTATCTTTTTAAAAAATTAATTTGTCAACAAAGGATTGCTATTGCTAGGGGTTACTTTTATCTTTTTAATTTTCTCAAAACATTATAATTATTTATTTACTCTCAAGCTCAAAAAACAATGAATAGATGGGCAAGAGTGTTTAAGCCTTCATATTTTTTTGCAAGATTATGAAAGGACTTTTCAATCCTTACATTCAGGAAAAAATAAGGAAAAGGTTTAGGGACGATTTCATCTTTTCACGTTAGTTTTTTTGTGAATGCTGGAATCACGAGGGGTACTTTGAACTTTTCGCTCTGATTAATTAATTTTTAAATCAAAGAACAGTTGGCGCGTGGGATGCGTCCGCGATCTTATTACGGCGCGTGCGGTGTATCCTCATGGCCAAATATTCTATTATGCCCTGTCAACAGAAGCATCGCCTCGCTCTCTTCCAAATGGTGCAACGCGTGGTGGTGGTCAATTGATGGTTTTTTACCGGTGATCGTTTCTTTTTTTTTTGCTTCTTGCTTTTCTCTCTCTCCCATAAAAAATGCACACCTGTCCTCTTTTCTTTTTGTTTCTCAATTTTAGTTCTTAAGTTTTTTATTGCTTATTTTAATCATTGGCCCTTTTGGAAAAGCTTTTGATGTTTTCAATTTCATCATTGAATTACAATTTGTCATGGATTATTATTTTCAAATTGATCCTTATTCTTTTGATTTCATATTTTTTTCCCTGACTCTTTTTTAAAAGTTTTGTTGTTTTTAATTTCATCCTTCAATCAAAGTTTATGTTATATTTTATTTTTTTCAATTTAGCCCTTATTCTTTTGATTTTTTTTTTCTTTTGATAAAGTTTTTTTTCTTTTCAATTTAACACTCTAATGTTAATTTTTTTGGTGCCCTCTAATTTAATTTTTTATTTTGATTGTCAAACTTTTGATGCCCTCATTCTTTTAGTTACAGTTTTTTGTGTTATAATTTTTTTTCTCGATTTTATCCTTCGACGTTTGATTTGATGGGGATTGGGCTTCATGGTTTTTTCATTTGTCATGCTCTGATCTAATGATACAAGTCACGAGTTTTAAGAGTTGGTATGATTAGAGATTCCTTTTTTTTTTTTTCCATTTGATTTTACGGTTTCATCATTCTGTATTATTTTTTTTTTCAAAAAAATTGGTTTGGTAGTTATCTTTAAATGTTTTTCTATTGGTTTATCCCGATATTTTTTAATATTTTTTTAAAAAATTGTTTTGTATTTAATTTTTGAATGCCTTTTATTTTATTTTATGCTGATGAGATTTATTTTATAAAAAAATAATTATTTTGAAATAATATTTTTGATATGTCCGGCCTTGCATAAATTTTTTTTATTCACTCAATTTCATATGTATTTTTATTTTTATTATCTTTTATTGATTTTAAAAAAATAATTGGTTGGTACAAACAGATAAATATCTCATTATACGAGATTAAATATCTTGATCTACTTCAATCTTCTATTTTTTTTAATTTCTCTTTTATTTGTTTATTTAAATTGATGATTATCGATTTATTTCATTAGATGCTTGGATAAACTTTTTGAATTACACTCTGAACTTTTGATCTAAAAAAACATATCGAAATAGCTTGTCTAACCAAATTTTTTTAAAAAAAATTGCATCTCGCGATAGAGCACGTGTTAAATATCTAGTTATTATTAATCCTAATAGATAGTTAATTAACATAGCACAACTGATTCATACCAACCGAAAATTTTATAGTATTTAAAGAGTAATTAGTGACATCATATTAGTTATTTTCTAAAATTCACTAAGAACAAAACACACAAAAACAAGTAGGAGAGAAGATAAAAACCATACCTATAAAAAATAATAACAATATATCTACAAAGAATTTATTTCATCTATTTTTATATGTCTTTTTTTTCAAAGTAACATGAAATACTAATAAAATACAACTACTTAGAATATTTAATTAATGTGATAAACTTGGCAATTTGAAAAAAATAAAACATATAGAGAACAATATATATATATAAAAGTCGCTCTTTTAATTATGAAAATAAAAATTTAATCTCCGAGATTCAACAAATTTATTATTATTATTATTTTTTTTTTGACAAACTCAACACTTTGACCTACGGAGGGTGAAGGAGCCAAAGATCTTGTTTCTTTTTTTCTTTTTTTCTTTCGGTAACATAATGAAATACAGCTGTCAATATAGATTGAAGGAATTGCCAACCTCTTATTTTTTTCTCGTTGTAAATATGAAGTTGCAACTCACAATTAGTAGTTAGAACAAGTGCGAAGCTAGAAAATTTGTTGTTACATTAAAAAACTATACAGTTATTTTATACAATATGTATATCTCCATAAATATTTATATAAATATCCTAAATATTTATAAGATATTTAATATAGATATTTATATTAAATATCTTATAACTTAGATATGTATATTAAATATCTTAAATATTTTTAGATATTTATCCTAAAAAAATCTATATAAAATAAAACTTTATTTTCCTATACAAGAGGTTAAGAGGTCAAAAAACCAGAGCTCATCTCTCTAAGATTCATTTCTTTATAAAACACAAGTCAAGCACAACATAAATCTAATACAAGATTTAAATAAGGTTTAAGAAACATTTAATCCAAGATAATATTTATTCTCCTCGTTACATGTATAGATACTATACTAATGTTGCTAGACCTAAATTCTCTATATTTAGTTTTATCAGCTCATCAAAATTTCCTCAGTTTCTTTATTAAGTATTTTTTCCAGCGTCATCGGAATATATTAAGATCGAACAATTATTAAAACATATAAAAAATGAATTTAAAAATTATATATTAAGGACTAAATGGTAAGTTATTGTGCCAAGCTTGTGGAGAGTCCTACGCACTAAAAATTGACTCGAAAGTCTGTCAACATATATAGGTGAATTTACTCACAAAGATCGATGTAGCTTATAAATGGAATTAAAATGTCACCAATCTTAAACTTGTCGAATTGAAAAAGAAAAAAGAAAAGATGTCGTCAAGAACACCTATTCATCTTTAAATGATCGTGCTAGGGCCACACAAAAAAATGACAGGTGGCTTGGTCTAAATTGAAAAGCAAATTAAGGCATTTGAAAAGCTAAGTGTGGTAAGAAAGAATCCAAAAATCATTGGAGAAAGCAGCATTAGATATCTGGGGTCACATCCCTCTGCGTTCGTCCCCACGGTCCACATGGAATGCTTGTCTAATCCTGGGTATCTTCCCATATAGTATTTGGTTATTTACCCATCCTCAGAACCTGGGAATCGGCTTTATATAAAGGAAAATTCAGTTCTTACCAATCTTAAAAGCCACCACTCCAGCATATATTTGTCATTTTCTTTTTGGGAGATCTTACAGATTGCTTAGCTAGAAAAAGATAGATCTTGCCAGTTCCTTTCTGGACACCTGTATGTAGAAGCTGTGGGCATGTGTGGATCAGTCATTGGAATATTTTTTATATTCTGGCATGGACTGCGGATTAACTTGGATTTCCAGCTGATTTATTCAATATTTCGAGTCCAATCAAATCATTTCTTTTTGCTAACATGTACTACTTCGGGTCTATATCCTTCCAATATAAATTATACACACACACACACACAATCATGCAACTTGATATAATCGGATTCACGAGCTTAGTTAGTAGCCCATATGATCTCAGAAGTTACCCTCAAACCAAAGAATCATCTTCGTGGGTTAATCAATTATCTAACCCCTCCTTCAACTCCATCTCTCTCTCTATATATATATATACCCTTTCCTCTCTTCATCCGTATCTTCACAGCAAATTCACACACACAAAGTTTCTTGTGATCCTGCTCGTTTTCAGTCTGTATTTTTTATTTTTTTCATTTTAACGTGCTCCAACAATTGAAGTCTAAGGTATGTGTATGTCGAGAATATTGAAGAGGTGTGATACTGTTGTTGGCCATCAGTTTTTTTTTTTTTTGGCCTTTGGTTTAACCACTAGTGGGTCTCTCCTATTTAGCTCCACAATGATTAATTCAGGTGGATTTGTTTGCCTTAATTACCGGGTCATTCATATTCATTCCTTTTCTTTACTCTTACTTCATGGGTTATTCCTTTTAGGGTTAGGGTTGGTCCATTCATACTCGTGAAAGATCTGATCAAGATTATCAGTCTATATTGGCCGATGCGGCAGCATCAAGATTCACAAACTTTAAGGCTTGAGTTGGGGTGGTACACGGTCCCCTCCTTTACTCGAAAGGTTCCTTAATTTCTGATGGGAATCTTGATGATGCTGCATCGGCAAATATATGACTATTCTTCTTAATTTACTGTTGCATACCAAACATGTACAACGAGCTCTGCAATTTGATCAAAGGTGGAGTGTAAGTTAATTATCTAACCAAAACCATGAAGGTAATGGTTCTTTAACATATCTCAAGCTACTATTTAATTATGCCTGTTGAATGAATAAATTGTGTGAATATTTTAATTATCATGTCCTTCGGTAGTTTTCACTTGCCTACTTAATTTCCAAGGTTGGTGATTGATTGTGCAGTCAACTAAGTGAGATTTCGTTATCTGGTGTTGCTACAGAACACTTTTATGAATTAATGGAAGATAAGAATGGTCATTAGACGACTAGCTAGTCCTCCCTTTTCATTTTTAGGTGTGGTGTTTCTGTCAAACCTCAGCTTAGTTTTGAGAAATTCACTGAATATATAAAGATTACATATTATCCAAAATTCTTTCGATGTTTATTTCAATTTACACAATGATTATTCTGCACTTTTATGGCATCAAAACGGCAGCCGGAAACCTTCTGTATATAGAAGGTTCTCAAAGGACTATTAATTTTTGTAATCTAAATTCATTTATTTATCATAATTCTGGTAGCTCGATCTCTAAAGTTATTAAGCTCTCTCTTTCTTTTCTGGATTCATAGGAGAGCATATAGCTCCAGGATCACTTCTTTCTTTTAAAACGTTGTCTTGAGGTTATATTTATGCAGCAGCTTTTCCTTAAAACTGACTTCTTTCTTTCTTTCTTATTTTTTTATTATTAATTTTTTTTTTATATAATAAAAAACGTTGATTTTCAGGTCATATTTATGTAATAGCTTTTCCTTATAGCGATTACTACAAGGTGGGGGGTTAGACTTTTCGTTAATTAGTTGAATGGTTCCTCAGCAAATCCTTTGACAAATAACTTCCTCTTGTTTTTTATTTTATTTTATAAATTTCTAGGAAAATGAATATTCCTTTTATAATCGTAATTATCTTATTCTTCCCCCCCTGAGCTTCTCTTTTTTGACTCGTTTTCTTATGACGTCTCATGCGTACAAGATCCTAGCTAGTAGCATTTTAGAACAAGAAAAGAATTTTTATTTGAAATGATTGTTGGTTTGACAAAAATTAAGGACTGGGAGATGAATATCTACTGTGAGTCTATGACTATATGTGATGCCTATATCCTATATCTCAGGATTATGAAGAGAGATTAAATAAAATAAAATAAAAATGTTATGATAAAGAATTTTTTTAGATTATAAAGTCCAACTCAATACTGTTGTGCTGATATATATACACTTCATATGAGCTCGTGAACCTGTCTCGCTAATCAATACGAAGGATTTAGATTTGCTGAAAAATATAGATCAAGGGCTCCACCGCCCGATGTATATCTTTCCGTCGTTCTTTCTTTTTTATAATCATGCACGGATTAATTGCCCTATGAATTAGCTAGCTAGCTAGCTACACCCAAATAATTAGATTGATATCAAAGTGGCTGGGAGTGCGTTAGCCTTTTATTCTGGGCGAGTTTTAAAATGTATTACTTGGAGAAAAAAAATTAAATTAATATTTTTAATATTTTTTTAAAGATTGTGATACATTGATATTAAAAATAAAAAATTATTTAAATATATTTTTAAATAAAAAAACATTTTAAAAGAAATGCTATGCGTCATTATATCAAACACACTAACATATTTGCATGTTTTGATCATTGCTCAATCTGTAATTTGTCTTCTAGGTGGCTCGCCTTTGGTCTCCTCATGCGCTTAATGAACTTGTCTGATTTATCGGGGGGGAAAAGAACAATGACTACAATTATTGTCTATTTTAGAGATCATTTAGTTCTTATGGTGGTGGCGCTAAGTACAGATGAGTGAGTTTTCAATCTCCAGTGATATTACAACGAAGGAAGGGAATAGGAAAAGCAAGTTAAGGAAGGTACCATGCATGTATATGCTTAGTTTTGTTTTATTTGAACTTATTGATGGAAAATGTAAACCTAGATTCATTGCTAAAGATCAATGGTAACACAGATGATATTTGAGTCATTCATGGCGCTGCTAGCCTAACTTGTGGCAGCCACGTACCAATCTTAATTTACATTACTGATATAGCCGTTGACGATAATAGATTCAGACTCTTTAGTTGAAAGGATGACATTAAGAGAAGATGGAGAAGAGTTCGTAGCTCAAAATAGGCATCTTGTTTATTCCTCTAATACATTCTTTATTATCTATCAATCGATCCTCTCTTCTTTTGATTCAAACGCATAGTGTTCCAAGAAAATAATTTCTATGAGCCATTACTAGATTTAACAGTTTTATTGATGAAAATTTTTGACATACAATATTTACACTAACAGTTCATTTGTGATTATTTTCCCGATACAATCATGGACAAAAAAATATTTGTCAGGTTAATTCTGTTGATAATGTTATCTGCAAAACTTACACGTTATCGTATTTTTTTTTCATTGTGAATCTCTTGGTACATACCGTAAAAATATTCGTGTCGGTGTTTAGATTTAATGATGAAAAAATCGATCGGTAAATTCACCATAATATACCAACTAAATTTTTTTTGTTGGTGTTCCATTTATATTTGTTAATTTTCTGACAGGAAGCTATATTTGTCCTGTTTAAGATTATAGGTCATGCAAAGGGGTTGCATGAGTGATGGATAGCTGCATCTTCTTATTGTGTTTTTGTTTTGATAGATCAAGACAATTCATAATTAAACACCATGGATAATTCAAGATGAACTACCAAGACGAGAGATAGGAACATCAAGCTGGGCCTATACAATACCAACAAGAGCAAACATCTCGGAGCAACCAGAATATTTAGAAACAAAAGACAAACCAACAACGAAAACTAAAAGCAAACATAACCCTAGCTAATAATGCAACTAGAAAACTAGAAAACATTAATTATAAACCCTATATATTCTGACATCAAATGAGAAACCACAAACAGTAGCTTGTGAAACCTCAACCATATTTTGAGATAGAGATTCCACAACTAAATAGCCCCACAGTCTGATCTTCATGAGTCTCAAAGAAAATTAGTCTTCACATTAGTACGTAGGAAGACCATGATAAGCTAGAAAAGCTAACGAAAAACGCTGTCAGCAACTAGCCATAAATGACAGAAACCCAATAATCAAAATGCAATTAGCTTCCTCATTACAATGGAGTTTTTGCATGGATAAATACTTGATGAGTAGGAAATTGCAATGTATTTTGACGAAGACAAATGCATATATATAGTCTTCCAGGAAAAAAACAAGAAAAAATAATAAAGACTTGATATCAATGTACACCTAGTGATAGAATGTAACAAAATTATTAACACAAGTTTCTTGATAGAAGGAAATTGAGTGACTGAGAGTGTCTAGTATTTCAGTGTTTGCAAGTTTTGAAAATTAATTTAATTTTTAAAGGTTTGTTCAGGATTACTTTGGTTTTTTTTTATTTTTTTAAGTTATTGTTTTTTTTCAATTTCACCCTTTAATATTTATTTAATTTGATATTGGACTCTGTTTTTTTTCCTACTCTCTACATCTTTTTTTTTATCTTTTTTTTAAGTTAGTTATTTCGGGTCTTTTTATATGTTGTTTTTTGTTAAATTTATTTTATTTAAATAAATTTATTCTTGAATTAAATAGAATTGATTGATTAAATATAGACGGATGCTCATTCCTTTTGTTTTGTTCAGTTTCCTTTTTCAGGGTGTTGTTCTAGCGGCCCATGCAACTTCTTTCGATAATGTCGTGCAACCTTTTATGATGAAGTTTGAATCATCTTAGTAAACTCTTTTTGTTGTGGGTGTTGTCCATAATGGAGTGATGATATGTCTCCAACAATTTTTTTGTCTGCTCCTTATATGTATGAGATTGGTAAATTGTTTGTTTTAGTTAATTGTTGTTAAATATTATTTTAATCATTTGTTTGTTATCGTTGTAAACGCTTTAAATCAGATTATTACATTACTGGATCCAGTCAAGTTAACTACCCTACTGTGATATCAAGTTTTTCTTGCTTAATAAATATGATTGCTCCAACTCTATTGTAATGTTAACTTCACCAATTTCGCGATTTTTGTTTGCTTTCCAATCGGAACAGAGTTCAAAAATTGAAGTGTAAAAACCAGTTTCCTTTTTTACTTGACATTTCATTCAATATCACGCATCAAATGATAATTTAGTTTCCTTAAACATTATATTTATTTATTATAGAGAGGGAAGAATATTTCCAATCCACTCCAATTAAGTCAAACGCCAGACAATATCTCAATGTTAGTTAAACAAATATAACGAGCTTAATCAATATTTTTCAAAAAAAATTAAATGGTTAATCGGATATGGCATGGGCTATTAATCTTGGATGAAATTTAGTAGAATTTTCATGCATTATGCTATTTCAATTTAATTTAATTTTGCTTGAGCTTATCTTATGGGCTCATATTGATATTATATGATCTGAATTGTGATAGCTTGAAGCATCAACAAGTCCATGTTGTGGGCCCGAATCCAAAACAAATTGGTGCTAAAGACCAGATAGTCATTCTATTCTCATGCGCTAGAGCCTTAACGCACTAAATATTAGGTTGGCCTTTCAAGTGTCAAGCAAAGTTATTAAACCTGGGGTTCTAAGGCTAGAGTTATGGGTTATATAGGATTTAAGTTCATCTGTCTTAATTTTTTAAAAAATTAAAATTAAAATAATATTATTTTAATTTTTTAAAGTTAAACCGAGTTTTAATATGATTTTGATCGGATTATAGATTGACTCACTAGATTAACTAACTCTACTTTGAATTTTTTTTTAAAAATCTAAAATGGGGTTATCCAAGTCACCCTTCATACTGGGTTGTGACCTTAGGTGAAGGGTAAATTTACACCAAATTACTTATATTAGTCATGTATAAGTGTGTGTAAAAAAAATTAAAGTTAAAAGCAAATAAAATTGTGCTTATAAACTCATTTTTATATGTGTATGTATAAAAAACTAAAGATGAAGGAAAAAATATTGTGCTTATAAACTGATTTTGTTATTCACTAGTAAAATGATATCTTTGCCCAGTAAAAAAAAATAGTTGTCTTTGATTTAAGGATATTTTGATCTTTTTCCATAGCATATTAGTCATTAAAGCTTTATTCAAGATTTCATTGTCTTTTTAACTTATTTTAAATACACCAGATGACCTAATATACTCTCCAGATCAGATAATTTAAAACTAACTAAGAGAGGTATTTTTATCTTTTTATTTTTTAAATATAGTAAAATGATCAATTTTCCCATTGAATGGAAACAAGATTAAGCTATGCATAGAGAGGCATTTTGATTTTTTCATATAGGCTTATTTGTGAATTTCAGGATCATCGAGGGCACTTTCATCTTTTTAGTTTTATAAATTATTATTTTTAATCTAAAAAGATATTGGCACGTGAGAGGTGTTTGCGCATTTTTAATGTCATGTGTGACGTCTCTTGGTTGTTGAAACTGCCTTTTCGTTATGTTGTTGGATGTGTCGCTACGTTCTCTTTTAATGGTGAGGTGCGTGTCAGCAGAGATGGCGTGGTTTGTCAACAGTAGACCTTTTTTTTTCTTTTCTTTTCTCTCTCCTACCCTAAAAATTACAGGTTGGTCCCTTTTTTTTTACTATTTCAAATTAAGTTTTTATTCTTTTAATTTTTTATTTTTGTTATTGGCTCTTTTATAAAAAATTTATTTACTTTTTAATTTCATCTTTTAATCTCAATTTATCAAATATTATTTTTTCAATTTGGTTAATTTTTTTATTTTTTTTCTTGGTCTTTTTATAGAAGTTTTATTGGCTTTAAATTTCATCATTTGACCTAAATTTATGATATATTATTTTTTATAATTTGATCCTGGTTCTTTTTATTTTTTTCTTATCCTTTTGTCAATATTTTTTTTTTTCAATTTGACTCTCAAATTGAAAATTGTAGTTGCTCTCTAAGTTATTTTTTATTTTAATTTTAACTCTCATTCTTTTAACTGTTATTTTTTATTTTGAATTTTTGTCTAATTTTTTATTCCACTTTAGTCCTTCAACGTTTCATTACTTGAGGATTAGGCTTCGTGATTTTTCAATGTATAGTGCTTTCAGTTTGATGACCCGAGTCACAGGTTTGAAAAGTTAAAAGAAGTTAACATCTTTTTTTGGCTTTTTTTTTATGTCGTCGTTCGACATTGAATTTTGTTTTTTTAAAATAACTTTATAGTTTTTTTTAATTTTTTTCTATCGGGTTATCTAAATCTCATGACCTAGAATACGAGTTTGGAGAGTTAAAACTGGCTCGTCACTTAATGCCTATATGGCATGTCTATCATGCTAGCATGCTAGCTTGTTTTGACTCGCACTGGTTTTTTTATCCTTTTGTTAATCTATCTTGTCATTTTGTATTTAATTAGCTAAGAATTGAGCAAATTCATTTTTTTTTATTTGATAAAGGTTTTTTCTCCATGTTTTTGTGATTTTTTTTATATTTATATTTTTTTTATAGTATTTTTTTTTCATGTGATTGAAATAGAACCAGTTTTTTTTTTTTTTGGATTAGAGCTCGAGTCATTAGATATTTTTTTATTATTAAAAGCACTTATAAAATCTAAATATTTTATAATAAAAATAGTAAGGCCCATGACATAGCATGGGCCCGCCTAGTATATGTGTGCCTGTTAGTACATTGTAGTTAGCGAGAGACATGAGCCAAATCCAAACGCTATCTTTCACTTGTGTAGGGCTGGCGTGAAACAATACCCGTTTAAAACCGATTTTAATAGATTAGCCTCAAACGTACATGTTATTAAAGCATTTTAATTTGGTATTAAAAATAAATTTTAAAAAATAAAAAAAATTATTTTAATATATTTTTAAATAAAAAATATTTTAAAAAATAAATACTACCATATTTTTAAAGAGTACATTGAATACAAATTGGATATTTTATGGATCGGGTACGTTTAAGTATTTAAAATTATATCCTTTGAGCAAATAAGTTAAGTATATATAATGGTTTTGGGATCTGAAATGAGTATGAATAATACCAAAATCTCCCGTGAATATCGATAATATAGATTGTGTAAGACCCTCTATTCTTTTGTTTTTTTTTTTAAAATAATAATTAACCATTCAAAAGGGTGTTTGTTTATGCATTTATAACTGAGTTTTAAAAGTGTGTTAGGCTTGAAAAAATATTAAATTACATTTGATTTTGATATACTAATATTAAAAATTAAATAATAAAAATAAAATTAATAATGGATTATTTACAGAGATATTTATTTTTACGTTTATAATTATGTTTGAGTGTGTTTTAAAAGTATGTTTTAAGTGTAGTATGATTTTGATGTGCTAATGTAAAAAAAAATAATGCACCATTCATAGGGATGTTTGTTTTTATATTTACAATTATGTTTGAGTATGTTTTAAAAGTGTGTTGAGTTAAAAAAAAATATCAAATTAATATTTTAATAATCTATTATAATTTTAATACTATGATATAAAACATTTTTATATCAAGATACCAACCCATACTGATACAAAACCATGGAAAGTTTGACTGTTGTTTTAATGGAGTGTACTAGTAGCATATAAAGGGGCACTGGCCCCTTGTGCAGCTCACATGTCTCCATGTGTGTCTCCCAAAATGTTCATGTTCTCAGGTCCACATGATTAAGCAAGAAATTTGCTATGCCCAAAGAGTCTCAGAGTAGGGTTTTAAAAAAAAAAAGGTGCATTGAATACCCAATAGAACATACCATGTGGCTAGATGTTGACTCCTCTATTCTATCTCTTTGACCACTCAAATCTTTATTCTATATTAGAATTTATTTGTAAAAAAAAAAACACCCAACAAAGACCAGTCATTACACTTTCTGATTTCACCTCTGTTTTTTTATCTCCCTTTTACTTTTACATTAAGGTGAAATTGTGGTAGAGATTCATGGCTTTGAATTAGACCTTGTCAAAATCAGGCTCGAGGAAGGAGACGTCTCTTTCATATGGTCTGGTGTCATAAATCACATGCACAAAACATCGTCACTTGTACACAAGAAATTCTAAATATATTTTACATGATTCTGCTGATTGGAATATTATATATCATGATGATTGAAATAATCTGTGAAGGTCACATGGAGATGGCATCACGAACAAGATTATTTTGTACGAAACTCACAGGCCACGACCAGGATTGCTTGTATCGTTCAGTGCTGAGCCAGGTGGGTGGCATCTACACTTGTATTTGGGCACATATTGACCAGTCAAACAGTAACATAGCTCCTCTGTTCCCTTTTGTGATTTCAATTTGAAGGATATATTATTCAATACCCTCAATATTAAAACACAGAGGAGGTAGATAGGATTATGCCAAACCTCATGTTTAAAGATCTCATAATATATAGTTTATTCAATTTAGAAGGTATTTGAATCTGGTGATTAACTAGTTATGTGCCATGCACTTCGCTGGCGGGATGGATAAATCTTTTTTTAGCTAAAAAAATTAATGAGTAAGTATTTACAACGTATTTTTGACAACAAGAAAAAAAATATAATCGCAAACCAAAAACTATACGCATGCATTTAATTCAATAAATCGAGAATCATCTATGATAATAAATGCAAAGAAAAAAATCGTTGATAATAATTAAAGATTAAATTAAAAAATTAAGAAATAGATGTGTATCAAGATACACGATCTCGCAATATCGGTAATGGACTTAGTTGTGTTGAATAACTTTATTTTTTAAAATTAGTTTTTTTATTGAATTGGATAAAAAAAAACAAGCAAAAAAAAGTTGCTCGGATTAATATTTTTTTCAAACACAAAAAATAAAAAATCAAGGCATCGCTAAAGTTTTCTCTAAGAAAAAATTTAATCATGAATTAAAAAGTTTGATTGATATGGATGATATTTGTTTTTTATAAAAGTACTGAGACGACAACATATTATATCAACCTAGGTGAACTCAAGTTAATCAATTAAATCTGTAATCTAGATCATGAGACCATAATAGCTCTATAAAAAACAAACAGAAATAAGTCACAGTGCTTAATTCTCAATTAACTTAATGTTGAAGAATAAAATTAAAAATAAACATATTCAACTCAAAAAATAGCAAAAAAAGACCTAAGTTAATTGGTTTAACATGTCAAACACGCGATCCAGATTATGGATCCAATTGGATTCAAAAGTTTTCTAATTTCAAATTTATTTTTTATTTAATTATATGTCAACCAAGTACATGGCATTTTTTTTATATCAAACAATAACTTTTTTTAAAAAAATAAAGGTCGCGCTAGAAAATTTGGCCTGAGAGTTTTTTTTGCTCAAAAATTCAATTTTCAACCTGTTATCGACCCAAAACACCTAAAAAACACCATAGATGCCTTAATAAACTCATACGTGACCTATAATAACCCAAAAATTGATCCAAAAAACCAAAATCAACCTAAAATAATAGTAAAAAAAAAAAAACTTCTTCATGTTAGATTTACTTTTTTAAGCAATTTAAAGATGAAAGAATATCTAAGTAAAACTCCTCTCATCGAATGAAACTCCTTGACACCAAGATCTCTCTTCTATCAAATAAGAGACTGGAAAATAAAAAAAATAAAGTTTTAGATCAAAGTTTAATCAAACCAAATATATTGAACACGGTACCAAAGTTGAATGCCAGAACTTTAATGAAAAGTTAATTAACATGCTATCAAAGTTGGATCGAGTATTTAAATATGTAGATTAACATAAAGTTAATGTTTCAATTTTCAATCAAAGGTTATAAAGACCACAATCTCAATTAAATACAATGATTAAAGTAGAACTCGTCAAAAAACTATTTCAACTCACAAATTTAAATTATTAGATGAAATTATAAAAATAATTTTGCACTAATTTTTAATACACTTTCTTGAGTTAAAGTTATTTAGATTATTTTATATTTAGTTTTATTAATCTAATTAAATAGAATATGATAATACACTTCAACCTCATAACTGTTAATTTTCAAGACTCTAATATTATTTTGACTTAAAAATTTAAATTATTAAGTTAAACTAATTTTATATTTTTATATTGTTGTTGTTTTGAAAGACTATAGCTTAATGACTTTCGAGGGGTTACTTGTGAGAAAGTTTTGGAATCAATAATTGATTAAGAATGCATTTTGATCATGGGTTAATCTGGCTTTAAATTAATAATCCCTTACGAAGAACAAT
>Ga0307510_10002044_pt1 | contig 22812 bp, 28 predicted proteins | sample 12_EM_MG_FD_207224 | JGI IMG/M metagenome (GOLD analysis project Ga0307510, IMG submission 207224) | Populus trichocarpa ectomycorrhiza microbial communities from riparian zone in the Pacific Northwest, United States - 12_EM | ecosystem: Host-associated > Plants > Roots > Unclassified | place...
CCTTGCACGAATTCTGGCCCTTGCATTCATGGTTGCCCGACTTGCAGTCGGAGGTGCCCTTGCAGCTGTTGATGCCGTAGCAATGGACCGTCTTGGCCTCGTTGCCCGCGGCGTGTACGGGGCTGACCGCGGCGAAGGCGACGACGGCGGCGGCAGCGGCGATACCGAAGGTTGCGGTGTTCATGATGTTTCTCCTGGCGTTGTGATGTGCCGAATGGCGTGGGTGAATTCGCCATGGCCTCGACGTCGGTTACACGAGGGGCAAAGAAATTTCACTTCACGCCCAGCGCGTGGTCGACCGACCACTTCCCACCGCCGCGGGCCACCAGGTACAACAGGATCGCGGCCCACGAAAGATGCGTCGGCCAGGCGGCGGGATAGACGAACACCTCGATTACCGTCGTCATCCCCAGCAGGGCAAATGCGGATAGACGCGTGGCCAGGCCAAGTACCAGAAGCACCGGGATGAACGTCTCGGCATAGGCGGCCATATGGGCTGCGATGTCGGGCGGCACCAGCGGGATTTTGTATTCGTCCTGGAAAAGCTGGTAGGTGCCGTCGGTGATGGTGAGGAAACCATCGACCTTCGTGCGGCCGGACTGGAAAAAGATCGCGGCGATGGAAACGCGTGCGATCAGGGCCAGGAACGTGTGGCCGACAAGCGACGAAACGCGCTCGGCCAGGAGGTTCCAGCGGCGAATGGGTCCGGCGGGGGTGGTCGCGGGCAGGGTGGAATCGGTCACGGCGGCTCCTTAGGTCTTCGAAGATGGATGGGTGTCGGCAAAGGCGCCGATGGCGACGAGCTGAAGCAGATCCGCATCCATGCGCGTGGCATCGCCAGCGGACATGGCAAGGTCGAGCGCGGCGCCCAGCGCGTGGCCGGTGTGGCAGGCATCGAGCAATGCACAGGAACGTTCCCCGATGGCATGCACGCGTACCTGGCCGTCGGTGCGCAGCATCAGGGTGGCCTCGGGTATCCATGCCAGGTCGCCCGCCACGGCGCGGCCGGAACGGCTCGCCTCCCAGATCGTGCGGGATGGCAATGGCGATGCACGCCAGCGTGCCGTCGAATGGGGCAGCAGGTATGTGCTGGCGAGGCCGGATGCGGAGAACGCGGCTAGCTGGCCGGCGTGCAGGGTGCATGCATCGGCAGCATTCCCGCAGGCGAGAAACAGCCAATCCAGCTCCGCCACCTCGCCAAGATAGGCAAGGTCGGTGGTTGCGACGGACGTGGCCAGGAAGTCGCCGAATGCTTCGCCGTAGTTTGTGAGGCGACCATCCGTCGGCATGTGCTCCAGCGCGAACGCTGCGGCGGCCGATCGCATCCACTCCTGGCCCACCAGGCAGGCGACGGCGGGGAAGTTCGCCTCGATGGCGTCGATGCAGGCCTTCATCCAGGTATTGTGGTAGACGGCGAAACCCGGCTGGCTGGCGATGGCCCGCAAGGGTCCATCCTCGCCGCGCAGGGCCCGGACGAAACCGTCCTGGAAATCGGCGAGCGCGTGAGTCATGCCGCTTGCCTCGCATCCAGCCGCAGGCGTTCGGCCATGGCGCGCTCGGCCATCAGTGCTTCGAACGGCGGGACGTTGCCGTCGCGCTCGATCAGTACCGGTATCGTGGGTAGCCGCGGCCGCACGACGCTGTAGAGGTGCCATACCTCGTCGGCCACCGGCGCATCGTGCGAGTCGATCAACAGGGATCCGCCCAGCAACGGATCGGGTGCATGTCCGGCCACGTGTATCTCCGTAACCGCCTGCATCGGATAGGCGTCGAGGTAGGCCAGCGGATTCACGCCCAGGTTGTGCGCGCTTACGAAGACATTGTTGAGGTCCAGCAGCAAGCCGCAGCCGGTGCGCGCGGCCAGCTCAGCGAGAAAGTCCGTTTCGTCGACATCGTGACCATCCAGCTGAAGGTAGTGGGACGGGTTCTCGATCGAGATCGTCCGGCCCAGCGCATCCTGCGTACGCGTGATGTTGTCGGCGATGCGCGCGAGGGCGGCATGGCTGCGCGGGAAGGGCAGCAGGTCCGGCGCGTAGCGTCCCTGCCAGTGCGACCATGCCAGGTGTTCGGATACCAACGCCGGCCGCACGCGGTCGATGAGCCGGCGCAGGCGTGCCAGGTGGGCGGCATCGGGTGGGGCGTCCGCGGCCAGCGACAGGGAAACGCCGTGCAGCGACAGCGGATGCCGGCTGGCCACCCTGTCGAGCGCTTCGAGCCGCGGGCCGCCATCCACCATGTAGTTCTCCGGATGGACTTCGAACCACAACCCTTGGGCTACGGCGTCGATCGCCTGGGCAAGGTGTTCGGCCTTCAGGCCAAGGCCCGTGCCCATGGAAACTTGCATGGAAGGTCTCCTTCGTCCGCAACGCGCGGCCAGCGGCATGGCACTGGTCGCGCCGGTGATCACGCGCCGGTCTTGGTAAGCGAGCCGTGGCCCTTGGGCGTGACGATCGCCGTGCAGGTGCCGGCGGGCACGTTCTTCCACGCGTTGGCCTGGTAGTCGGCCTTCGCGGTACCGGCGCAGGTGGTTCCCGCTCCCGCGGCACAATCGTTCTGCCCGGCCTTGGCAACGCCCCAGCACTTTTCCACCTTCGGCTTGGCCGCGGCGTCGTGCTGGTCGGCGAAGGCGGTGCCCGAGACCAGGGCGGCCAGGGCAAGGGCGATCGATGTCATGTGACGAGCTTTCATCAGGTCCTCCAGTAGTGGGTATGGATCGACCGCGGCCAGTTGCCCCGGTCTGCTGATCAATTCGCAGGAGGAACGCCGTTGGTTACACATGCGAATGACAAAAGTTCGGCCTGGCCTGTAACCGAAGGCGAGGGCTGGACGAATTGCCTTCGACCACTGGATGCCTGGCCGATGAAGACGCATGACCTGATCACCAACCTCACCACGGGATTGCGGCCGGCGGAACGGCACGCCGTGGGCCGTCGGCTGGCGTTGTCGGCCATGGCGGGGATGCTGGTGGCAACGCTTGCCGTGCTGCTCACCGGCGGCATGCGGCCGGACATGGGCCTGGTCCTGGACGATCCGGTCTTCTGGCTGAAGTCGTCGTTCCCGGCCACGGTGGCGGTCGCCGCACTCGTGTTGTGCGGCCGCCTGTCGCGCCCGGGTGCACGCACGGGCGCGGGCTGGCTGCTGCTGGCTCTGCCGTTGCTGGCCGTGTGGAGTGCGTCGGCGTGGTTGATCGCCTCCGCGCCGCCGGCCTTGCGGATGCAACTGGTGCTGGGCCAGACCTGGCGCGTGTGCACCTTCAACGTGGTGGTGTTGTCCTTGCCAAGCTTCATGGCCACCTTCTGGGCCATGCGTGGCCTGGCGCCCACCCGGCTCACCCTGGCCGGCGCCGTGGCGGGCCTCCTCGCCGGCGCGCAGGCGGTGCTGGTATATACGATCTATTGCGCGGAGATGGCGCCGCCGTTCTGGGCTACCTGGTACGTGCTGGGCATGTTGCTACCCACCGCTGCCGGCGCGATGCTTGGCCGGAGGCTGTTGCGATGGTGAGTACGAACCGCATGTCACCCACGGTGGAAGCCGCAGAGATCGCACTGCGCGATTGTTTCCTGGCGGGACTTGCCGGCGACGCCGCGCAATACCGGGCGTTCCTGGAAGGGTTGACTGGCCACATGCGCGCCTATCTTCGGCGCCGCCTGCCCAAGGCGCAGGACGATGTGGAGGACATCCTCCAGGAAACCCTGCTGGCGGTGCACAATGCGCGACATACTTACCGTGAAGGGCAACCGCTCACCGCCTGGCTGCATGCCATTGCAAGGTACAAGCTGATGGATTTTTTCCGGGCCCATGCCAGGCGCGAAGCGCTGCATGATCCCTTCGACGACGAGCACGAGCGGATTTTCGCCGCTTCCGATGACGAGCCCGCCAACGCGCGCCGCGACATCGGCGTGCTGCTGGAGACCCTCCCGGATCGCCACCGGTTGCCCATCGTCTTCGTCAAGCTGCAGGGGTTGTCGGTAGCCGAAGCGTCGCTGGCCAGCGGCATGTCCGAATCGGCGATCAAGGTGGGTGTCCACCGGGGCCTGAAGGCGCTCGCGGCGCGGCTGCGGGGTGGCGCATGAAGACCGACCGGCTCATCGACATGCTGGCGACCGACGGCAGCGTTGCCGATCACCCGGCGCCGGCGCGACGCTTCGGTATCGCCGTGCTGGGCGGCATGGCGGCTGCCGTGGTGCTGATGGCCTTGGGCCTGGGGATTCGCCCCGACATCGGCACCGTGGTGCATACGGCCATGTTCTGGATACGCGTGGGTTTCGCCGTGGCGATGCTTGGCACCGCCTTGCTGGCGGCGACGCGGCTGGCACGCCCGGGCGTGACGGCGGCGCCCGGCCTGGCGGCCATCGCCATGCCGGTGGCGCTCATCTGGAGCCTGGCGGCGTTCGTCCTGGTTCAAGCACCGGAGGGTTCACGCCTGGCGCTGCTCCTGGGACACACCTGGCGCGTCTGCCCGCCGTTGATTGCAGCCCTTTCGGTGCCTGCCTTCGTGGCCATGTTCTGGGCCATGCGTGGCATGGCGCCCGTGCGCCTGCGCCTGGCCGGTGCCGTGGCAGGCCTGGCGGCGGGCGCCTCTGCCGTCATCGCCTATTGCCTGCATTGCCCGGAAATGGCGCCGCCGTTCTGGGCGCTGTGGTACCTGTCGGGCATGCTCATCCCCGCGGCGGTGGGATCGCTGCTTGGTCCGCGCTTCCTGCGCTGGTAGGCACGCGGAAGAAAACGCTAGTCGTCCAGCCAGGCCACGCACTTCAGTTCGATGGCAATGGGCGTGGGCAGCGCCGTGATGCCCACGGTGGTGCGGCAGGCGTCCACGCCCTTGAAGAACCGTGCGTAGGCTTCGTTGTATGCCTTGAAGTCGCGGCCCAAGTCGGTCAGGTACACGGTCATGTCCACGAGATTGGCAAGCGTCGCGCCGCTGGCCTCGAGCACCGCCTGCACGTTGGCGAAGACCTGCGCGCACTGCGCCTGGATGTCGTAACCGACGAGGTTGCCCGTTTCGTCGTGGATGTTTCCCGGGATGCTGTCGTCGCCCGCGCGCCGCGGGCCGACGCCTGAAAGAAACAGCAGGTTTCCCACGCGCCGGGCATGCGGATAGGCGCCGACGGGTTTGGGAGCGTTGTTGGTATGGACGGTGCTCATGCGCGTGGCGCCTGAATGGCAACACAGACGTTGCGGGTTTCGGAAAAGAACTGCAGGGCTTCCACGCCGCCTTCGCGTCCAAGGCCCGACTGGCGCATGCCGCCGAACGGCGTGCGCAGGTCGCGCAGCATCCAGCAGTTCACCCAGACGATGCCGGTGGCGAGCGCCGCGGACACGCGGTGGGCGCGTGACAGGTCGTCGGTCCACACCGAGGCGGCCAGGCCATAGTCGGTGGCGTTGGCGAGGCGAATCGCATCGGCCTCGTCGTCGAATGGCATCAGGGAAACCACCGGGCCGAAGATCTCCTGGCGACTGGTGGCTGCATCCGCGGCGAGCTCCTCGACGACCGTGGGCTCGATGAACCAGCCGTCCTTGCATCGCCCGGGAACGTCCACGGCGTTTCCACCACAGGCGATGCGGCCACCCTCGTCGCGCGCGGTGGCGATCGCGTCCATCACCTTGCGGTAGTGCGCGGCCGAGACCATGGCGCCGAGGCTCGAGGTGGCATCCAGCGGATCACCCACCCGCAAGGCGCGTACGCGATCGAGGTAGCGTACGCGGAACGCGTCGTAGATCGATCGCTGCACCAGCAAACGCGAGCCGCACAGGCAGATCTCACCCTGGTTGGCGAAGCCCGAGCGGACGATCGTGTCCAGGCGGTCATCGTCGATGCGAGCGTCGGCGAAGACGATGGTGGCGTTCTTGCCACCCAGTTCAAGGGATGTCTTGCGGAACAGCGGCGCGGTGATGGCGGCGATGGAGCGGCCGGTCCGCGTGCTGCCGGTGAACGACACGGCCTTGATGTCCGTATGCCCCACCAGGTGGTCACCGATATCCGATCCCTGGCCGTGCACTATGTTCAGCACGCCATCGGGCATCCCGGCTTCGGCGGCGAGTTCGCCGAACATCCAGGCGGTCACGGGGGTGACCTCCGATGGCTTGGCCACCACGGTATTGCCCGCTGCCAGCGCGGGTGCGATCTTCCAGGTGAAGAGATACAGCGGCAGGTTCCATGGGCTGATGCATGCCACTGCGCCCAGGCTCTGGCGAAGGGTGTAGTTGAGCGTGCCGTCCGGCATCGGATGCGCCTGGCTGGACCACTGGGTGACCGCCGCGGCGAAGAAGCGAAGGTTCGCCACCGCGCGCGGGATATCCAGGCTGCGCGCCAGCGACAGCGGCTTGCCGTTGTCCTGCGACTCGGCATGGGCGAAGGCGTCCAGGCGTTCCTCGACGAGGTCGGCCAGGCGGTAGAGGATCGCCGCGCGCCGGTCGAGCGCCATCGCCGCCCACTCAGGTGCCGCGGCGACGGCGGCGGCGACGGCATCATCCACGTCCGCCGCCGTCGATGCCGGGCAGCGTGCGAACACCTGGCCAGTGGCGGGCTCGAACACATCCAGGTACGCACCCCCGCGCGGCGCCCGCGCGTGGCCGCCGATGAGGTTGCCAAGCGTTGTGATGCTCATGACAGCGACCGGGTGCGGCCACCATCCACCGCGATGCTGACGCCGTTGACGTAGGCCGCTGCCGGCGTGCACAGGAAGGCGGCCACGGCGGCCACTTCGCTGGCTTCGCCGAAGCGGCCGGCGGGCACGTGGGCCAGCATGCCGCGTTCGATCTCGCCGGCATCCTTGCCGCTCGAGCGCTGGGTGGCTTCGACCAGGGCCGAAAGGCGCTGCGTTCGCGTGTAGCCCGGCAGAACATTGTTCACCGTGATGCCGTCGGCGGCGATTTCACCGGCGAGTGTCTTTGCCCAGCCCGCCACTGCCGCACGCACGGTGTTGGACACGCCAAGATTCGCCAGCGGTTCCTTCACCGAGGTTGAGATGATGTTCACCACGCGGCCGAAGTGCGCGGCGCGCATGCCGGGCAGTACGGCGGTGAGCAACACCTGGCCGCCGATCAAGTGTTGCCGGAACACATCGGCATAGGCGTCGGTGGACGCCGCGTGAGCCGGTCCGCCGGGCGGTCCGCCGGAGTTGTTGATCAGCACGTGCACCGGCGCGGCTGCAACGATGGCCTGCACCACCGCTCTCAAACCTTCGGTGTCGCCCATGTCGGCCACGGCATGGCTGTGATGCTGGCCGGCTGGGCGGGGAAGGGCGGCGACCATATCGGCCAGGGTCGTTTCGGACCGGGCCAGTGCGGTGACGGTGGCGCCGAGCAGGGCCAGTTCATGCGCGGTGGCGCGTCCGATGCCTTGCGATGCTCCGCAGACGAGCGCATGACGCCCGGTAAGGTCCAGCTCCATCGACGCTTCCCTCGGCTTAAGGCGGTGACCCGCCCATTGTCAGTGAGCGGTGTACTGCAACGCCAGCGCGGCCAGCCAGCACGGCCACGCAAGCCAGGGCGTGAGCTTCCAGATGCCATGCCAGCGGTTGAGCTGGCGGTTCTCGAACAGGGCGGGGGCCGCCGACCGCAGCACGTGCTGCAGGCGCGCCCAGGTGCGCAAGGGGTTGCCGCGGCCCTCTTCGGGTACGGCGATGATGCGCCACTGGTCGGGGTAGTGCGTGCGCAGGATGCCGGCGATGCGGTACTGGGCGATGAAATGCAGCAGGAAACAGATCACGCCGGCCAGCAACAAGCCACCATAGAGCGCCAGCAGCAAGGCGGCGGAGCCGGGGTTGCTCATGAACCTGCATCCTTGAGGATCTTCGGGATGGTGTCGCGCAAGGTGGAGATCACGCCGTTGCCTTGCGGGGTCTTGTCGCACACGCCGTTCTTGATCGCGCGGCGGTAGCTGTCGTTCTGCGTGCCCACGTACACCACGCCGTCCGGTCCGTGCGGGATCTTGAAGCTGCCGGCGGTGGTCATCTTCACCGGGGCCTCGGCCGAGAACGCCGCCGGCGACTGCTCCCAGTAGGTCTGCGCCTGCAACTGCTTGGGCGAGGTATACACCACCAGGTACCGCGCCTTGTCGCTCTGCACGGTGAGTTCACCGAAGGCGCCGCTGGTTTCGGATGTCCAGCCCATGTATTCGCAGAGCTGCAAGTCCTTCGAGTCGATCGGCTGGAAGGCTTCGTCGAGCACCACCAGGGTGGGCGCGAAGAGATACGACGAGTGCATCCAGCGGCCGTTGAGCTCGGCTTTCACGCCGATGTTGTACGGCAGCTTCGCCGTGGTGGGCAGGCGGAAGGCCAGGAAGTAGCTGCGATCGCCATTGAGGTTGGCGACGGGGCTGGAGTCGTTGACGACGAAACGGCGGGGCTCCGGCGGCAGCATGTCCTGGAAGGAGAAATCGGCGAAGGTGCTGCAGCACGCCGAGGCGTCGTTGAGCCTTTTCTTCGCCGCATCAAGGCCGGCCTCCTGGTTCTGCGCCGGTGGGCGCAGGTTAGGTGGCGTGATGGCATGGCAGCCAGCGAGGACAAGCAGGCCGGCGGTGGTCAGGGCAAGGTGGGCAAGGCGTAGGTGCATGGGCTTCAAAGGTCTAGAACTCGGCGCTCCCTGCCGCACGTGGATAAGGAATGGCGTCGCGGATGTTGGCAAGACCGCACACGTACACCAGCAGGCGCTCGAAGCCCAGGCCGAAACCGGCGTGGGGAACGGTGCCGTAGCGGCGCAAGTCGCGGTACCAGGCGTAGGTATTTGCATCCAGGCCGAATTTCGCCATGCGCCGGTCGAGGTAGTCCACGCGCTCTTCGCGCTGGGCTCCCCCGATGATCTCGCCGATGCCCGGTGCCAGCACGTCCATCGCCGCCACCGTGCGCTCGTCGTCGTTCAGGCGCATATAGAAAGACTTGATGGCTTCCGGATAGTTCATCACCACCACCGGGCGGCCGATGTGCTTCTCGGCCAGGTAGCGCTCGTGTTCGGTCTGCAGGTCCACGCCCCAGGCCACGGGGTATTCGAATTTCTGGCCGCAGTTGCGCAGGATTTCAACAGCGTCGGTGTAGTCGATGCGCTCGAACGGCTGGCTGATGAATGCCTCGAGGCGGGAAATGGCATCCGGCTGCACGCGTTCGGCGAAGAACGCCATGTCGTCGGCGCGCTCTTCAAGGATCGTCTTGAAGATGGCCTTGAGGAAGCCCTCGGCGAGGTCGGCGTTGTCGTTGAGGTTGGCGAAGGCGAACTCCGGCTCCACCATCCAGAATTCAGCCAGGTGGCGCGGGGTGTTGGAGTTCTCGGCCCGGAAGGTGGGACCGAAGGTGTACACCTTGCTCATCGCCATGGCATAGGCCTCGACGTTGAGCTGCCCGGACACGGTAAGGAATGCCTCCCGGCCGAAGAAATCCTTCTTGAAGTCGATCTTGCCTTGCCCGTCGCGGGGCAGGTTGGCCAGGTCCAGGGTGGACAGCCGGAACATGTCGCCGGCGCCCTCGGCATCGGACGTGGTGACGATCGGGGTATTGACCCAGATGAATCCCTGCTCGGTCAGGTACTGGTGGATCGCCATCATCATGGTGTGGCGCACGCGCGACACGGCACCGAAGAGGTTGGTGCGGATGCGCAGGTGGGCCACCTCGCGCAGGAATTCCATCGAATGCTGCTTGGGCTGGATCGGGTAGGTTTCCGGATCGTCGACGAAACCGGTGACCTCGATGCTGCTGGCCTGCAGCTCGAACGCCTGGCCCTTGCCTTGCGAGGGCACCAGGGTGCCGGTGGCGATGAAACCCGCTCCGGCGGTGAGGCGCAGCACGTCGGCGTCGTAATTGGGCAGGGTATTGGCGGCCACGACCTGGATCGGGTCGAAGCAGGAGCCGTCGGTGAGATTCACGAACGAAAGCCCGGCTTTGGAGTCGCGGCGGGTGCGCACCCAGCCGCGCACGGTCACCTGGCGCCCTTCCAGGGACGCCCCATCGGCCGACTTTCCGGCCAGAGCCTGTTTGACGCTGACTACCGTCATTGCTTGAAACTCCATGCAAGCCGCCCCCAAATGGGCGCAAGAAGACCCCGCATGATAATCTAATGCAGTGCAGCAGAAGACCCGCCCATGAGCATTTCCATCACTCCCGCCGCCAGCGAGCGTATGCGTAGTTTCCTGGCCTCAAGCCCAGGGGCCGCCGGCGTGCGCTTTGGCGTGAAGAAAATGGGCTGTTCAGGCTTCGGCTACGTGGTGGACCTGGCCCCGGACGTCGCCGAGGGCGACCAGGTGCTCGATATCGAGGGCATCCCCCTGGTGGTCAGCGATACCAGCCTGCCGCTGGTGGACGGCACCCTGATCGACTTCCAGCGCCAGGGCCTGAACGCGTCCTTCGTGTTCCACAACCCCAACGCCGTGGGCGAATGCGGCTGCGGCGAGAGCTTCTCGGTCAGCCAGTCCTAGGCTGCCGCTTGCCCGTCACGGGCTTTTGACGCTATTATTGTGGGCTGCCGTCTGTCTAGGCGGTAAGACTTGCCTCACCGCACCCGCGGGAGGCTGCCATCCCCGTAAGGGGTGACATCCACAAGGAGACACCATGCGTCATTATGAAGTCGTGTTCATGGTCCACCCGGACCAGAGCGAGCAGGTGCCGGCCATGATCGAGCGTTACAAGACGCTGATCGAAGGCGACAACGGCAAGATCCACCGCCTGGAAGACTGGGGCCGCCGCCAGCTGGCCTACCCCATCGCGAACCTGGCCAAAGCCCACTATGTGATGCTGAACATCGAAGTCGGCCAGAACGCGCTGAACGAGCTGGAATCCGGCTTCCGTTTCAACGACGCGGTCCTGCGCCACCTGGTGATCAAGCGTGATGAGGCCGATATCGAGCCTTCCTTCATCATCAAGAGCAAGGAAAAGGACGACGCCAAGGGTTCGCGTCGCCGTGACGACGATGGTGATGACGGCGAGCGCCGCATCAACCGTGACGCCGACGACAGCGACGACTGATAGGAGACCGACATGTCCAAATTTTTCCGCCGCCGCAAGTTCTGCCGCTTCACCGCCGAGAACGTCAAAGAGATCGACTACAAGGATATCAACACGCTCCGCCAGTACATCACCGAGAACGGCAAGATCGTCCCGAGCCGCATCACCGGTACCAAGGCGCGCTACCAGCGCCAGCTGGCCACGGCCGTCAAGCGCGCCCGCTTCCTGGCGCTCCTGCCGTACACCGACAACCACGACATCTGATGCCCGCGGGCCCGTGTAACAGCGGGCCCGTCCATCGATTTCGGACAGCCATCACGGCTGCGCGGGCAACCCCGCGCTAACGAAAAGGAATCACCATGGATCTCATCCTGCTGCAGAAAGTAAAGAACCTGGGCGACCTCGGCGACAAGGTCAGCGTCAAGCCCGGTTATGGCCGCAACTTCCTCCTGCCCACCGGCAAGGCCACCCGTGCCACGGCCACCAACATCGCCCAGTTCGAGGCGCGCCGCGCCGAGTACGAGGCGAAGGCCCGCGAGCACCTGTCCGGTGCCCAGGGTCGCCAGGCCCAGATCGAAGGCCAGGAAGTGACCATCACCGCGAACGCCAGCCCCGAAGGCAAGCTGTTCGGCTCGGTTTCCACCCGCGACATCGCCGAGGCCCTCACGGCCAAGGGCATCGCCGTGGACAAGAGCGAAGTGATCCAGTCCGCAGGTCCCATCCGCAACACCGGCGAATACGACGTCATCGTCTCGCTGCATGCCGACATCCATGCGACCGTCAAGGTCATCGTGGTGGCCGAGAAGGCGTAAAGCCTTCCCGCCAGGCATGGCCGAACGGGCGCCCTCGGGCGCCCGTTCTGTTTTATCCACCGGAACTCCACAGCAATACACAGGCTTATCCACAGCTTGTTGTCTCGGACTGTGAGACCGGGACGCGTATTATCGTTCCCATTGCCAGCGGCGCTTCGCCCGCTTCGAGGTCAGCGCATGTCGTTCGTTCCCGAACGTAAGTCCCAGAACGCCGCGATCGAGGCCCTGCGCGTCTCGCCCCATTCGCTGGAAGCCGAGCAGGCAGTGCTGGGCGGCCTGATGCTGGCCCCCGACGCCATGGACAAGGTGGCCGACAAGCTCGGCGAGGACGACTTCTACCGCAAGGACCACCGCCTGATCTGGCGTGCCATCTCCGAGCTTGCCAACAAGGGCATGCCTTGCGATGCGGTCACGCTTGGCGACTGGTTCGATGCCAACGGCATGGCCGAACTCGTCGGCGGCGCCAGCTACCTGATCGAACTTGCCAACTCCACGCCCAGCGCGGCCAACATCGCCGCTTACGCCGACATCGTGCGCGAGAAATCCGTGCTGCGGCAGCTGATCGACGCTGGCACGGCGATCACCGAAGACGGTTACCGGCCAGAGGGCAAAAGCGTCCAGGAAGTGATGGAGCTGGCCGAGCAGCGCGTCTTCAAGATTGCCGAGAGCGGCGCGCGCGGCAAGAAAGATATCGTCTCGATGCGTACGGCCGTGTCCGAGGCCTTCCGCCTGCTGTCCCAGCGCTATGAGAACCGCGGCCAGCTCACCGGTGTCTCCACCGGCTTCACGGACCTGGACGAACTCACTTCCGGCCTTCAGCCTTCGGACCTGATCATCGTGGCCGCGCGCCCGTCGATGGGCAAGACCGCCTTCGCCCTGAACATCGCCGAGGCCGCTGCCATGCGCGGCAAGAAATCGGTGGCGGTATTTTCAATGGAAATGTCCGCCTCCCAGCTGGCGTTCCGCCTTATCTCCTCGCTGGGCCGCATCCACCAGAGCCACCTGCGCACCGGCGACCTGGCCGAGGAAGACTGGCCGCGGGTGACCTCCGCCATCACCATGCTGTCGGACGCGAAGATCTTCATCGACGACACCCCGGCAATGTCGCCGGTGGAAATGCGTTCGCGCGCCCGCCGCCTGCAGCGCGAACACGGCCTGGGTTTGATCGTGATCGACTACCTGCAGCTGATGCAGGTGCCCGGGAACAAGGAGAACCGTGCCACGGAAATTTCAGAAATTTCGCGTGGACTAAAGGCCCTGGCCAAGGAGCTGGATGTTCCGGTGATCGCCCTGTCGCAGTTGAACCGCTCGCTGGAACAACGCGCCGACAAGCGTCCGATGATGTCCGATCTTCGCGAATCCGGCGCCATCGAGCAGGATGCCGACGTCATCATGTTCATCTACCGTGACGAGTACTACAACAAGGAATCCCCGGACAAAGGCCTTGCCGAGATCATCATCGGCAAGCAGCGTAACGGGCCTACCGATACGGTGAAGCTGGCCTTCCTGGGCCACTACACCAAGTTCGAGAACTACGCCCCCGACTCATACGTCGGTGGCTTTGATTGATCCGACGCGGCACCATCGGTGGGCGTCGCACTGAAGGACCCCGATGAGCCGCACCACCGTTGCCACTATTCACCTGGGCGCCTTGCGGCATAACCTGGCCAGGCTGCGCGAACTTGCAGCGCCCGCGAAGGTGATGGCCGTGGTCAAGGCCGATGCCTACGGACACGGCCTGGAGCGGGTGGCGCGTGCCCTGGACCACAACGCCGATGCCTTCGCCGTGGCAGCCATCGCCGACGGCCTGCGCCTGCGCGCGGCCGGCCACAAGCAGCGGATCGTGGTGCTGTCGGGCCCCGATTCCGCCGCCGACGTTCCCGAGATGCAGCGGCTGAAGCTTGAGGCCGCCATCCACCACGAATCGCAGCTGGCCCTGCTGGCCGAGGCGCAGCCCAACCGTGGCCGCCTGCGCGTGTGGCTGAAGATCGATACCGGCATGCACCGCCTGGGGTTCGCCCCGGAGCTGGCACGCGATATCCATGCGCGCCTGGTGGCCATGCCCGGCGTGCATCCGCAGGTTGGGCTGATGACCCATTTCGCCGAGTCCGAGGTGTTCGGCGGTGACGCCACGGCAGCACAGCTGGCCCGTTTTGACACCGCCACCGACGGCATCGACGCTCCCCGGTCGCTGGCCAATTCTGCCGGCGTGGTCGGCTGGCCGGATGCGAAGGGGCAATGGGTACGCACCGGCGGTCTTCTTTACGGGTTGTCGGTCGTGGAAGGACAATCCGGCAGCGACCTCGGTTTCCGCCCGGCCATGACGCTCGCCACGCGCCTGGTGGCGATCAACCAGGTCGCCGCCGGCGAACGGGTGGGCTACAACGGCACCTACACGTGTCCTGAAGACATGCGCATCGGCGTGGCCGCCATCGGTTACGGCGATGGCTATCCACGCAGTGCCTTGGCTGGTACGCCGGTCGAGGTTGGTGGTGTTCGTGTGCCGTTGGTCGGCCGTGTATCGATGGACCTGATCACGCTCGACCTGCGCACCGCACCGGAGGCGAACGTGGGCGACCGCGTAGTGCTGTGGGGCGAGTCGCTTCCGGCGGAGACCATCGCCACGCACGCCGGTACCATTTCCTACGATCTCACCTGCGGCATGACCCGCCGCGTGCTGTTCGTCGAGGACGACAGCTAGCCGGCTCAATCGTTGAGACGGCATCGCGTTATCGTCACCACCTCCCATCAGGACATTCGATACCCATGGCCAAGGCGAAAACCGCCTATGTCTGCACCGACTGCGGTGCGGAACACAACAAATGGCAGGGCCAGTGCATCGAGTGCAATGGCTGGAACACGCTTAGCGAATTCGTGGTGCAGCCGGCCAAGGCTGCCGTGGCGGGCGCGGGCGCGCGCCGTGGATATGCCGGTGAGGCGGCGGGTGCGCCGAAGGTCACGGCGCTTACCGAAGTGGCCCTGACGGCCGAATCCCGTACCACCACGGGCATCGGCGAGCTCGACCGCGTGCTCGGCGGCGGCCTGGTCGATGGTTCGGTCGTTCTGATCGGCGGCGACCCTGGCATCGGCAAATCCACCCTGTTGCTGCAGATGCTCGGCACCCTCGGTGCGGTCCTGCCCAGCGTGTATGTCACCGGTGAAGAATCCCTGGCCCAGGTCGCTGGCCGCGCCCAGCGACTGGACCTACCCCTGGCGCCACTGCGGGCGTTGGCCGAAACCTGCATCGAACGCATCCTGGAGCAGGCGCTGGCCACGCGCCCGCGCGTGCTGGTGATCGATTCCATCCAGACCATTTGGACCGAAACACTCACTGCTGCTCCGGGCTCGGTCAGCCAGGTGCGCGAGTCTGCCGCGCGGCTCACGCGCTTTGCCAAGGAAACCGGTACCTCGGTGTTCCTAGTGGGCCATGTCACCAAAGAGGGCGGCATCGCCGGTCCCCGCGTGCTCGAGCACATGGTCGACGCGGTGCTCTATTTCGAAGGCGAATCCGGCAGCCGCTTCCGCGTGCTGCGCGCCTTCAAGAACCGCTTCGGCGCCGTCAACGAGCTGGGCGTGTTCGCCATGTCGGAGAAAGGCCTGCGCGAGGTGCCAAACCCTTCGGCCATTTTCCTTTCCACCCATAGCGGCCCCACTTCCGGCAGCGCGGTGATGGTCACCCGCGAGGGCACGCGTCCCTTGCTGGTGGAAGTGCAGGCGCTGGTGGATCAATCATCGCTGGGTAATCCTCGGCGCGTGGCGTTGGGCATGGAGCAGAATCGCCTGGTGATGTTGCTGGCCGTGTTGCATCGGCATGGCGGCCTGGCCATTTACGATCAGGATGTGTTCGTGAATGTCGTTGGCGGCATCCGCGTGCAGGAGACAGCCGCCGATCTGCCCACGTTGCTCGCCGTGCTCTCGAGCTTCCGTGATCGGCCGTTGCCAGAAAAGACAGTGGCCTTTGGCGAGGTCGGCCTGTCGGGTGAAATCCGGCCCGTGCCTAACGGCGAGGAGCGCCTGAAGGAAGCGGCCACGCACGGCTTCCGCCGCGCCATCGTGCCCAAGGCCAATGCGCCGAAGAAAACACATATCGGTGAGATGGAAGTGATCGCCGTGGATCGGCTTGGCGACGCCATCGGGCAGGCGATGGGTTGATCCGGGTGTCAGGGCATGGGTGGAACGTGAAAGCGGCGATGGCTGCGGTGAATTAGCGTCAGGGTTCCCCTACAACAAGGAGTCACCCAGGTATGGCTATTACGACCGCCAGTATCACCACGCCTCCCCCCATCATCACAACAACAGCACCGTCGCTGATTCCTGCGACGATCGCGCAGGGCGCGTCGGCGATCTCTTCGCCAACGGCCGTCACCAATAATCCTTCGAGCCATTGTCACAACGGTGACGAAGATAGCCATCGAGAGCTTCTACGCACCAAGTCGGTGGTGGACCTCTCCAATCATGTGAAGCCCGCCGATAACGATCGCGTCTAGCGAGCAATCAACTGCTGCTGCACCGGGTCCGCTCAAAGCGACCGGTGCAGCACCAGCTCCAGCACGAACTTCGTGCCGATGAAGGCCAGGATCAGCGTGCCCATGCCCAGCAGGGTGAGGTTCACCGCGCGGCCACCGCGCCAGCCATAACGCCAGCGTCCCAGCAGCAAGGCCCCGAAGATCGCCCAGGCGATGATCGACAGCACCGTCTTGTGCACCAGGTGCTGGCCGAACAGGTTGTCGACGAACAGCACGCCAGTGAGCAGGGTTAACGTAAGCAGCGCGAAGCCCGCGGCGATCATGCGGAACAGAAGCGATTCGGCCAGGGTGAGCGGGGGCAGGGCGCGCAACCAGTGCTTGAACTGGCTGCGGCGCAGGGCGCGTTCCTGGATCGCCAGCAGGATCGCCAGCACCGCGGCGATCGACAGCACGCTGAAGGCAAGCAGGGCGAAGGTGACATGCAGCTTGATCTGCCAGTCCATCGACGACTGGGGCGCGGTGATGGGAGCGGCGTAGGCGTCCAGCGCCACGAATAGCGCGGCCAGCGGGAAGATGAAAATGCCCAGGCCCGCCACTGGCCGGCTGAGGTTCACCCCGATGGTGAGGGCGGCGATGACACAGGCCACCAGGGAGAGTGCCGCGAAGAAGTGCAGGTCCAGCGAGCCGCGGTGCAGGCCCAGCAAAAGCCAGGCATGAAGCACCACGGCGATGCCGGCCAGGGTCATCGCCAGCCGGCCCATCGGCGCCTGTTGCCCGAACAGTGGCCGTGCCAGGGCCACGGCGGCGGCCAGGTACAGCACGATGGCGGGCGGGGCGACGAGCAGTTCGGTCATGCATGGAGTTTGGCATAGCGTCCCTTCGCCGCGAAACGCGCCTTTCGCCCCATCGGCTATAATCGCCGGCTTATCCGCCCGTAACCGTCGATACCCATGTTCGATTCCTTGAGCTCCCGCCTTTCCGAAACCGTCAACCGCCTGCGCGGTCGTGGTCGCCTGACGGAAGAAAACATCCGCGAAAGCTTGCGCGAGGTGCGTATTGCGCTGCTCGAGGCGGACGTGGCGCTGCCGGTGGTGCAGGCCTTGATCGAGCGGGTGAAGGTGCGTGCCGTCGGCCAGGAAGTGCTCAAGAGCCTTTCGCCGGGCCAGGCGCTGGTGAAGGTGGTCAGCGACGAGCTCACTGCCGTGATGGGCACGGCCAATGCGGAATTGAACCTTGCCGCCACGCCGCCGGCCGTCGTGCTGATGGCGGGCCTGCAGGGTGCCGGTAAAACCACCACGGTGGCCAAGCTCGCGCGCTTCCTGAAGGAGCGCAAGAAGAAGAAAGTGATGGTGGTCAGCTGCGACGTCTACCGTCCGGCCGCCATCGAGCAGCTGAAAACCCTGGCCGGGCAGGTGGAGGTTTCCTTCTTCCCCTCCGACGGTGGCCAGGATCCAGTAGCCATTGCCCGCGCCGCGCTGGACGCCGCCCGCCGCGAAGTGGTCGACGTGCTGATCGTCGATACCGCCGGCCGCCTGCACGTCGACGCCGAGATGATGGCCGAGATCAAGCAGCTGCACGCCGCGCTGAATCCCATCGAGACCCTGTTCGTGGTCGACTCGATGACCGGCCAGGATGCCGCCAACACGGCCAAGGCGTTCTCCGAAGCCCTGCCGCTCACCGGCGTGGTGCTGACCAAGGCCGACGGCGACGCCCGTGGCGGTGCCGCGCTGTCGGTGCGCTACGTCACCGGCCGTCCGGTGAAGTTCCTCGGCGCCGGCGAGAAAACCGACGCCCTGGAGCCTTTCCACCCCGACCGCGTGGCCCAGCGCATCCTGGGCATGGGCGACGTGCTGTCGCTGGTCGAGGAAGTCGAGCGCAAGGTCGACCACGACAAGGCCAACAAGCTCGCCCAGAAGGTGATCAAGGGCAAGCGCTTCGATCTCAACGACATGCGCGACCAGCTTGAGCAGATGAACAACATGGGTGGCCTGGCCGGGCTCATGGACAAGCTGCCGGGCGTGTCGAACCTGCCGGAAAACGTCAAGTCCCGCGTCAACGACAAGGAAATCGGCCGCATGGTGGCCATCATCGGCTCGATGACCAAGAAGGAGCGCCGCCATCCGGACCTCCTCAACGGCTCGCGCAAGGCTCGCGTGGCCCGGGGTTCGGGCACCCAGCCGGCCGACGTCAACCGCCTGCTCAAGCAGTTCATGCAGATGGAAAAAATGATGTCCAAGCTGGCCCGCGGCGGTGCCAAGGGCCTGATGCGCCAGATGGCCGGTGCCATGAAGGGCATGGGGGGCGGTGGCTTCCCGCCGATGCGCTGAGGCCCCGCTTCCGTCAAAAAGCCTGTCTGGAAGGCTTCTTCGCGGATTTGATTGAAGTTTTTTTGGGGTTCACCCCTTCCTTTTTCCGCCGCATTCGCTAGAATGCACGGTTTACCGCGTACGAATCTCGTGCGCCTGCCGGTCCCCGGCGATTCTGGAGCAAGTAACTATGGTTAAGATCCGTCTTTCGCGCGGCGGCGCCAAGGGCCGTCCGTTTTATCACGTCATCGTGACCGACGGTCGCAACAAGCGTGATGGTCGCAACATCGAGCGCGTGGGCTTCTACAATCCCGTCGCTGCCGGCAAGGACAAGCGCCTGGAGCTGGACGTGGCCAAGATCCAGGCCTGGATCGCCAAGGGCGCCCAGTGCACGGACAAGGTCCGCGCCCTGGTCAAGGAAGCCGGCAAGCAGGCTGCCTGATGGCGTCGCCCGGGCGAAGCGTCCGAGTCGGACGCATCGTTGGGGTGTACGGCGTGCAGGGTTGGGTCAAGCTCGAGTCGTGGACCGAGCCCCGCATGCGCATCTTCGATTACCAGCCCTGGCAGCTCACCGCGCCGGGGATTGATCAAGAAGTCCGGAACGTCGAGGGCAGGCAGCAGGGCAAGGGCATCGTGGCCCGCCTGCCTGGCATCGACGACCGCGAGGGCGCCGCAGCGCTGATGGGCACGGAAATCACCGTGGCCCGCGAGCTGCTTCCGGCGCCGGCACCGGGCGAGTACTACTGGACCGACCTCGAAGGCCTTGAGGTGGTCACCATGGACGACGTGCCGTTGGGACAGGTAAGCCACCTGTTCGCCACCGGAGCCAACGACGTGATGGTGGTAAGGAGCGCAGACAAGGAGCGTCTGATTCCTTTCGTCCAGGGTTCGTACGTGCGTACGGTGGATATCCCCGCCGGGCGCATGGTGGTCGACTGGGATCCTGAATTCTAGATTTCCAAGGCAGGATCATGCGCATCGATGTCGTCACGCTGTTTCCCGACTTCGTGCAGCAGTCCGCCACGGTAGGTGTCGTGGGACGCGCGCAGCAGCGCAAGCTGCTTCAGGTTGAAACCTTCAACCCGCGCGATTTCACCCATGATGTCCACCGCACCGTGGACGGCCGGCCCTTCGGGGGCGGTCCGGGCATGGTGATGCTGATCGAGCCCTTGCGGGCGGCCCTGGCCGCGGTCCGCGAGGCGGCACCGGAGCCGGTGCACGTGATTTACCTCAGTCCGCAGGGAACGCGGCTGACGCAGGGCAGGGTCAAGGCGCTGGCAGCGATGCCGCGAATTGCCTTGCTTTGCGGGCGTTACGAAGGCGTGGATGAACGCCTGTTGGCACATGAGGTCGACGAGGAGCTCTCGATCGGCGATTATGTACTGTCAGGTGGCGAGCTTGCGGCAGCGATCGTGATCGATGCCGTGGGCCGGCTCCAGGAAGGCGCATTGAACGACGCGCTCTCCGCCCAGCAGGATTCGTTTTCCGACGGCCTGCTGGACTGCCCGCATTACACCCGGCCCGTGCAGCACGACGCATGGGGCGGGGTTCCGGAGGTACTGCTCTCCGGCGACCACGCGGCCATTGCCCGCTGGCGCCTGAAGCAGTCCCTGGGCCGTACCTGGCTCCGCAGGCCGGATCTGCTTACACAGCGGGTGCTCGATGCGCAATCGAGGGCCTTGCTGGATGAATTCCGCCGTGAGTACTCACGGCAACAACAAGCGGCGGCCGATACCGGCCCGCAGCACTGAATTTTTGAACGGGTGTGCCATGAACAAACTCATCGAACAGTTCGAATCCGAGCAGATCGTCCGCCAGCTGCCGGATTTCGGTCCTGGCGATACGGTCGTCGTCAACGTCAAGGTGAAGGAAGGCAACCGCGAGCGCGTCCAGGCGTTCGAGGGCATTGTCATCGCCAAGCGTAGCCGCGGCCTGCATTCGGCCTTTACCGTGCGCAAGATCTCGCACGGCACCGGCGTCGAGCGCGTCTTCCAGGCCCACAGCCCGACGATCGACTCGGTCACCGTCAAGCGCAAGGGCAAGGTCCGCGGCGCCAAGCTGTACTACCTGCGCGGTCTGGAAGGCAAGGCTGCCCGCATCAAGGAAGACGTGGCCGCCGCCGCCAACATCAAGGCTGCCAACATCAAGGCCGCCAAGGCTGCCGCCGCCGAGTAATCGGCTTCGCAGCGAGCCGGTTCACCGGCTCGCTCAAAGTGCAGCGCCTGTAAACGAAAAACCTCCGAGGCCAAGCCCCGGAGGTTTTTCTGTGCGTGGCGTTTGTATATCTAGCCGCCTGGTTTGCCCTACGATGCCCCAAGGATAAACGACCAGGGGGCTGGGCATGGATGGAGTGCGGGTAAGGTTCATCGCCTATGTCGGATGTATCTGTTTGTCGCTCGGCGGATGCGATTCGACGCCGCCTCCGGCGTCCCAGGCTCCACCTCCTGCGAAAGCATCGGTTCCCAAGCCCCTGCCTGCGCTTCGCCACATCGTCATCGACGACAACTGGGGCGGCTACAGCCCGAGATCGCCCATTCGCTCCCATTGGGACATCGAGTCCGTGGCCGGCGGTTATCGGATAAGCGGTAGCCACTCCGAGCGTCATTTCCAATCGTCGCCCGGTCGCGGGGTGCACAACGCTCCTGATGTGGATACGCAGACGGTACCCTCCCACGAGGTTTCCACGAAGGCCGTGGATGCGCTGGTTGCGGCAATGCGGGAACCTCTGCAGCCACGGGTCGACTTGCGGGACCTGGGAACCGATCCAGCAGAGCTTCAAAAGCTGATCGATGGTGACGTAGCGAAATTGATCGCGGCCGGGCCCACGCCCGATGTCCGCAGGAAAATCGATGCATGGCGGACGACCCTGCGTGACGGGGGAACCGTGGCCGATGCGCTCGGGCACGGGCTGAAGGAGTCGTACCATTCCGACGACTATCCCGGCGCGACCATCGTCGCGGAGTTTGCTGACGACTCGAAGCTGACGTTCTGCTCGTCGTCGCAGAATTACCTGATGATGCCGTGGCGCAACGGCGATGGTGCCGAGACGTTCTCGGCCGCCATTCCCCGAGCCCTGGTCGGGGTCCTGCCGGAGGTGTCGACCAATCGAGGGCGCCTTGCCGTATCGCCTCATACGGCGGACGTGGGAGACCTGCTCACGACGGGCCTGGCAAACGACATGCTGCGCCTTTCGGCGGAGATGATCGCGCCGCGTGCCTTTGCCGATCTTGACTCACGTTTTGACTTGCAGTCCGCCAGCTACTACTCGTACACCATGCGCGCGCTGGATGTCACGGTGGCGCTTCGCGGCGGCCCCGCGAAGCTGGTCCTGGACGCAAGGCTGCCGTTGGCAGGCGAGGCGCTGAAACGGCCCGCCGACCTTGACGACATCGAACGCAAGCTGTCCACGGCTGTGGCTTCGCCGGGTTTGCGCAACGCGATGAAGGCAGCGCCCATGGATAGTTTCAGGATTTCCTGGCACCGTCCCGACAGCCCGCCACCAAAGAAGACCTCGCGTCAGTTTGTCGATGAAATGGGCCAGATGGGGCGCCTTCCGGACATCGTCGCGAAGCCCGCATTGCTCGATGGCGCCGTGGTGGTCGGACAGGGACGCAATCCGTTGTACTGGATGGTGCTTTCTGACCGGCGTGCCGTGGCCTGGAAGGAGTTTGTCGCAGGTCACCTTCCCCCTGGTGGCAAGCTCTGTTCCAGCTTGTTCATGGAAGGCATGCAAGACATGGATGACATGATCGCCAGTCATCCGACGGACAACTGCATCGGCCGCGTCTACGGCCCCGACGGAAAGGCGCAGTAGCGAAATTTCCCGTGGGAGGTCAGAGTAATTACTCTGACCCCGGCTCCTGCGTGGCCTTTCAGGCGTGCGTAAAGTCGTGCCTGTCGGCCACTACCATCACCGGTTCCTGTAGGAAGTTGCCCTGCACGAAGTCCACGCCGCAGGCGAACAGCAGCGAAGTGCTGGCGGCGTCTTCCACCCACTCGGCGATGGTCTGCTTGCCCAGGGCGTGGGCCTCGGCGCAGATTTCGGCGATCTTCTTCTGGTTTTCCGGGTGCTGCGGAAGTTCGGTCATGAAGCTGCGGTCGATCTTCAGGTAGTCGGCGGCCACGTGCGTGAGCATCTGGAAGGAATTCAGGCCCGAACCGAATTGCTCCAGGGCGAAGCGGCCGCCCACCTTCTTCCAGCCGGTGATGAATTCCTGGGCCGGGCGAAGGCTGGTCAGCACCTTGCTCTCGGGCATCTCCACCACGATCGTGCTGCGGCGGAGCTTGGCCTCGCCCA
>Ga0307510_10002045_pt1 | contig 22808 bp, 27 predicted proteins | sample 12_EM_MG_FD_207224 | JGI IMG/M metagenome (GOLD analysis project Ga0307510, IMG submission 207224) | Populus trichocarpa ectomycorrhiza microbial communities from riparian zone in the Pacific Northwest, United States - 12_EM | ecosystem: Host-associated > Plants > Roots > Unclassified | place...
TTTCATATTAACAAAATTAAAAAAATTAATATATTATTTTAAACAGCATCAAAACAATATCACTTAAAACAAGGCTTGAGTTTTATCACGAGTGAGTTATATTAAGATTATATGTCAAAGATTCAAGTTTCAAGTCAAGTTAATTCATTTCCCCTTCAATTCATGCCGATTTAGATTCTAAATTGGCCGAGTATTGAGTCAACTGCCATGTGAATCCAAGTTCTATCACTCTGATTTTTCTTTGTTTTTTTTTTAATCATATAATAGAACATGTTTTCACAAGTGGAGTGAGAGTAATGATTCATGTGAGCAAAATCAAATTATTCAACGGAACAGTATTTTTCTTGTTTTAATGAATAAAATATTTATGAATTTAATTTGTATACGAAAATTGAAATCAATTTCCAATCAAGTTTTAAGAATTCGATTTCATTGAAATTCCTGTCAAGTAGTGGATAATAACAATAATAATAATAATAATAAATAAAAATAAAAAGGTTCAGTGTCCCCATCTAGTACCTAGATAGATCATAGGTAGGGGTGGGGAAAAATAAGAAAGAAGTAAGTATGCCTATGAACACCACCTTCCAAAAGAGAAGAGGGGAATAGGCAATGATTTTACTCACAATGACACCACCTGCAAAAGACAGTCATCCATGCATTAAATTCAGTTAATTGAGATACAAACAATATTATATATATTTATTTATAACTTTAATAAAGTTTTTTACTTGGGAAATTGATTATGAGCATATTAAAATTGCAAATATGTGGGATACCATCCGATTATCGGGCCAGGATTGTTTTAAGAAATTATCTTAATATCCTGGAAAAATTGTACTGGGAATTAATATAAAGTTTTCATGAATTATGATATAGACAGCAAACTTTAAATCAAACCAAATCAATATTAATACTAGCTGTTAATTAGATTTAATAAAACTTGTAAGTTGTAGTTCTCTCATAACTAACATTTCAAAACATAATATCTTTATAAGTTTATTAACCACTGTTTAAATTAATTATAAAATAATAATTTACTGGAGTAATTAGGAGTCTTATAACAATTACTTCTTAAATTAAATTTTATTTAAAAATATATTAAAACAATATCCATACAATAGTGAAGAAAAACAAATCCTTGTTTAGTTTGGTATTGTATTTTAAATATAAATAGGGTAAAATTTTAAAAAAATTATTTAAAATTAATTTTTTATATATTTTTAAATTATTTTGATGTATTTATATAAAAATAATTTTTTTAAAATAAAAAAACTATTTTAATATATTTCTAAATAAAAAATCCATTAAAAAATAACAACTAACACAATCCCAATCCACCTTTTGCTTTTAGAAACCACTTCAATCTCTAAAACACAGAAATGGCAGTTTAGTTTAATATAATTAAATACTTGCAAAGCATTTTAGGCAGCCCATCATTTTCTTAGCAAAAGTGTCGGTGAGAGAGTATGTAGACTACAGTTCTGTTCTGTTCTGTTGTGTTGTATACTCTCTCTTTCTTTCTCTATAGATAGACACATGAATGGTGAGAGAGAAGTGTCTTCGTATATGTTGTGTGCCTGCTCCGTCTCTTTCTATCTTTCAGCCTTTTGTCTTCACCTTCTCATTTACACCACCTGCACCAAATAAGCTCTTAAATTAAAAACACACAAACCCCATAATTACCGGGCCTTAGAAAAAGGAACTTGTTCACTCGTGTCACCTAATAACCTCTCTTTCTTCACATTAACAGCACTCAGAGAGAGATAGAGAGAATGGGTGTGGATTTGAGACAGGTGGTTGCTGGGGTGCTGACTCTAACTATGTTTGTAATGCTTGGTAACATGATCAAGAGAGACCATTTTGATTCTGTCGAGGTAAATCCCTTTTAGCCCCCCTTCATAATTCTCTATGGTACTTTGTTTCATGTGTGTGTGTGATCTTTTGTTCATTCAAGTTTCAATTTTTGTCCCATTTGAAGCTGTGTTTCTTGATGGGGTTTTAGTATGGGTTTAGATCTTTAAGCCCTTTTGATGGTTCACTTCATTTCCCACCTTGCATTTTCTTTCTGAAGTTACAGGCTTTATGGGGTTTCATTTGATACCAGTGCCTCTTGTAGTTTAGTGAAACAAGATCTGCATGTTCTTGGCCCAAATGCTGTGGCTTTGTGTTGCTTGTAGTTCATTTTTTCCTTCCTTGTCAAATTCTCATTAGCCTCCGGATGCTGTTTCATTCAATCTTTGTTCTTCTGTTGAATTTGTGTAGGATCTTTAAGATATTGTAACTGTTATATTAATCTGTTTAATCTGTGACTTCTTTCTTATTTTCAATTTTTCATTCCTTCATATTGAGATTAACTTAAGCTGATGTATTAACATTATTGCTCTTTTGGGCTACTGATGATATAGAAGAAGCAAAGGGATTGAATTTATTTTCTTCTTCTAATTGTTTAGGCTCTCGAAACTTTCTGGTATTTTTTTTTTAAACCTCTCCTCTCATGTTTGAGGTTTCAATTTTGTTCTTTACGACCATCTCTTGGAGCAAAGTTAATAATTATAGGGTTTTATAATTTCCACTTCATACTTGAGCCATTGTCTAGTTTCTTACTCTGTGACGGAACCTGTCATCCAATCATCATTTGCCGTGGATCTATATATGATTCTCCTTTTCATTCTTTTGTCTTTTGTTTTGTAAAGGGGAAATTTCCAGGAGCTAGGGACGTCGAGTTTGATGGTGAGAAGGTTTCAGAGCAGGGTCTTGTGACATTTTCGAAAAAGAGTACAAATGGGCCATGGGTAGAGGGTGGCCTAGAGCTAAAACCATGTTGGAAAGAGTCAAATTTTGGTAGGTTTACTTGTGAACTTGAAAGTTGCTGAGAATTTTATGTGGTATTTATTCCTATAAGTGCGCTCACTGATATACTACATAATCTTGTACAATGTTTCCTTCTACTTCTCATGAATTCTCACCATTTTAACAGATGATGTAGAGTCGAAAGGGTTTGTCACTTTCTCATTAACTAATGGTCCTGAGTACCATGTCTCACAGGTATCTTAAGTAGCCATTTGAATCTTCTTTTCATTTGCAGAAGGACTCTGCCTTCATCGATGAAACATCTGCTTTCCATTCTTGTTCTACTCCTTTAAATATTTATACCTCTTTGCCGGTGATTGCGTTCTCCAGATTGCTGATGCAGTTGTAGTAGCAAGATATATTGGAGCAACTCTTGTACTTCCTGACATTAGGGGGAACAAACCAGGAGATGAAAGGTTTGCAGCATGTCACTTTCATGACAATCACCTTTTTTTTTTTTGCAACGAACATAAAAAAATAAAGTTGCTGGCCCTTTTTCTGCCATTAGATTTGTTTGAGATGATCCGGATGGTAAATTCCTGAAGAATTATCTAGCTTTGCTATTTTGTTTTTCTCTATTTTATTTTTATACGCTGGGGTAATGTTTCCTTTGCAAATAAGTTTTTTCCTGTTACTAATTCAACCACAACTATAGAACTTTCTCTCTCTCTTTTCTTTCCTTTCTTTCCTAGATCATTTGCCATCTCCAATGGAACAATAATGGAAATGGCAACTTCACCCATCTCTTTTAGTGGAAATGTTCTACGAATTTACTAATTAAACCTTCCTATTATTTGCATTTGGAAACTTGTATGTGAAATAGTTCCCAGTTTCATATTTATCTAATTATATTCATTTTCAAAGCTTGATGCCTTATTGTAAACCTCCTAAGGCATGTACAGTCCGACTTTGCTTCACTGCCCAACTGAATTGGCTAGTTTTTTCAAAATGTTACTGTTGAGTGTTGGTTTGCTTAAGATAAAGGACCGTAAAATTGTGATCTCTGAAGAAGTTTCCAAAATATGATAAGGTAGTGAATTAATTTCATTGAGAGCTTTTGGGTGCATGCTAAAAAATTTGACATTTTACAGGAAGTTTGAAGAAATATATGATGTTGAGAAATTTGTTAAAAGCCTAGTCGGGGTAGTCAAAGTAGTTAAACGTCTGCCTGAGGATGTATCAATTCGAGATTTTGCTGTTGTCAAGGTCCCTAATCGAGTTTCAGAGGATCACATTGCTGAGCAAATTGAACCAGTCTTTAGAACAAATAGCAACATAAGACTGGCTACATTCTTCCCTTCAGTAAATATGAGAAAGACCACAAAAACAAGTGCCAGTGATTCAGTTGCATGTTTGGCAATGTTTGGAACTTTAGAGTTGCAGCCAGAGGTTAATGAAGTGGTTGACTCCATGATTGAGCGACTAAGAACATTGAGTCGCAAATCTGATGGGCGATTTATTGCTGTTGACTTGAGAGTTGAGATATTGGACAAGAAAGGTTGCCATGGAAGCAGTGCAACTGGAACAAAGAGTTGTTTTAGTGCACAGGAGATTGCCATATTTTTGAGGAAGATTGGATTTGGCAAGGATACCACAATCTACCTCACTCAGCCAAGATGGGATGAAAGCCTTGATGTTCTGAAAGATATATTCCCAAAAACTTATACAAAGGTTAGGCATTTTTCATTGGTTTCCCCTTTCTAATGTTTTCTCCTTCCAGTTAGTCTAAACCGTTCTTTCCCTCTGAAAACTTTTGCAGGAAAGCATATTGCCTGCAGATAAGAAGGCAAAATTCCTTGAATCTGAAGATTCAGAGTTTGAGAAGGTTATTGACTTCTACATGTGTTCTCAAAGTGATGTCTTTGTACCAGCCATCTCAGGCCTATTCTATGCCAACGTAGCTGGTAAGAGAATAGCATCCGGTAAGACTCAAATACTTGTTCCGGCCGACATTCCTGGCACCTCTTCCTCTGTTACCAACCATTTCTCCCCCTATATCTCCAAGAAGAACCACATGGCACATTCCTGTTTTTGCTAGTAATCAATGCCAAAAACCCTGAAGAGAGCACAATGCAGCTTTTGTTGTAGTCTTCAATAATAGTTCTTACTTTCTCCATTGCTTCAGTCAAGCCTTTCTAGTAAGCAGATGAACATTTGAGTTACATCATCCACACTTCTATTTAGGAGTGAAAGCACCCCAAAACAGAAGTTTACTGTTTTCATATGATTTTTTAAAGATGGTTCTATATAAATAGGACAGGTAGTTTTGTGAGTTATGTTCAAGAATTTGTTTGATGTTTTGTAAAACTTTGAAGTATAAGTTGTTTATTGTAAAATCAGTTTGCATTTTATGAGGTGGTTGAATGATGTTCTAGGCTTGGACTGTAAGCTTAGGTTTGTGTAACATGAGTTGGAAGATGAAAGAAAGACAGGCCAGGTTTCCTCCATTGATTTTGTTCCATATGCAAAGCTGGAAAAATCCCATTGAAGGCTTCAGAATCGGAGAACATCGACATTTATGGATTTCTTGTTTCTTTTTTCTTTGGTTGATGAACATTTTTGGATCATATCTGCTACCCTTTTCTAATCTGGGCTTTCGTAGGGACAAGAAGGCAGCCGCCAACAATCTACATTTGTGGGGGCTAATTGCTAATTGGTCTGTGGTTTACCAAAATAATGATTGACCTAATCAAGGGTCAGTACCAAAATTAATACTATGAATTAATCTAAGAAATTTTGTTTAGCTAGCAGCAAAATCGAACAGCGGAACCAGTAAAGGAAGCTATCAAATGAAGATAATGAAAAACTGATTTAAGGAATTCTGCTCATAATTAACAAAGTTTCCTTATTTTTTCACAGTATTTTGGAAAAGGTAGTAGCCGTTGAGCTCTTTCCTAGCTTAGAACTCTAAGCCATCAACAAAACCCGCTATATACAGGCATTACAAACAAAATCTTTGCAAGAATCGTTCAAAAAGATTCAGACCTTTTTTTCTGAAACAAAATATTCTAACAGATCTTACAGAATCCAACAATGTCCAATTCAACAAGATGCGCAGCTTGCAGATTTTTGAGAAGAAGATGCCGTCAAGATTGTGTCTTGGCTCCATATTTTCCTCCAACCAATCCCCAAAGATTTGCTTATGTCCATAAAGTCTTTGGTGCCAGCAAGATTACTGAATTGCTAAAGGTATTTATATACAAATCTCCACTCATCAACTCATTCATGATCAATCCAACCATGCCAACACTCAAATAATTTCATCAACTAAGAGTAAAATTTCTTTCCCGTCACAACTAAGCATCCATTCACCATTTCTTTTAGTTAAAGACGCTATTCATTCTAAAACTTCCAACCATGCTTAACTAGTGCATCTGACGTGACATCAAACAATCTAATAATCTAATATTATCTAAGAAGCTCATTGGTGAGAGCATTTTGTGATTCATAAGGCTATTCGTATTTTGAATCTTTAGTGACGATTGATAGATAATATTGATTGCGATATGGTGTGCTCACTCTTTTATAATCTTGGATTGGTGTGGAATGCAGCAACTTCCGGTGCATTTACGTTATGATGCAGCAGAGTGCATGTCAATTGAGGCAGCATCGCGTGCAAGAGACCCAGTTTATGGATGTGTTGGAGTCATATCTCAGCTGCAACAACAAATAATTGATGTTCAATCTGAGTTGGTGAAGATAAAGGGTAAATTAGCAGTTCACAATGCTCAGCAACAACTACAACTAGAAGATGGAGAGAGGGCTAGTGAGCAGCAGCAAGATGAACTTTTATGGCTTGGTTCGACTCAACATGACCCTTTGAATTTGGATCAACTGCTAATCCAAGCAAATGATTACCAAAAATCCCACTTTTAGTGACTTTCATTTAGGAGTAATCAAGTTGGTCTCCATGATTTATATGTTCATTGCTGGTTTCCAGTGCATTTTCAGTTTTCTTGCGTAATTACCAATGATTATGTTGGAGGGGACAAGAGAGAAATGATATGGCTGCCGAGTACGGACTCATCTGTACCAGTCCTGCTCTTAACTCGTTATTGTTCCGGTTCAATCTACTCCATTGGACGTTGTTTTCAGTTGTTCTAATAAGTACATGATTTTACCAAAATCCCTTTCTTTTCAGCCATTGATTTATACAATCCACTTGCAGACCTCACTCATCCAAAGTCTGCGATTTTTCACGCAGTGATCTCAGAAGAATCCTCAGGCAAAACAAGCAGGTTACTTCATTAGTGTGTTCACGCCCAGCCAAGTAAAAAGATATTTACTCTTGGGTTTCAAATTAAACTAAAGAAAATACTAGCGATCAAAGCTAGCTAGGTCAACATCAGAGGATGAAACAATGCTGTTTTAATTAAAACAACCTACAAACTGACCTAACAACCCAAACCCTTGCCCATTTACGAGTCAATCCCCATTACATGTCTAACAATTATGCTCCTGCGATCAGTCCAGTGTGTGTAATCTGACCGTGTTATCGTCCCATAATTACTAGTTTACACACAGAAACATTGAAACAGATGGCAGTGGGAAAAAACAAATACGCATAAATATTCAATATAGAAATCCATCATAAATATTTAGGAGTGAACTCGTGAAATCATCATTCTTTGTAGGACTCACCATCAATGAGAAAGCGCCGAGGTCTGTCGATCATGGTGTTCCATCTAGGCTTAACTTTGACCGATATTCCTTTCCAGGGCTTGGAAAGGACATAGAAAAAACACATACACTTTAGGCATTCAATTCAATTGCAAGAAAGAGGAACAAAACCTAATCAATGTACATTCCGAAATTCCAATTTATTAATACCATTACCTCTTGCTAGCGTAACTGAGAATTTTATGGTGAATAACTAATGACATTAAATAAAATTCATGACACATAAAAATATCTTTCCATTCTTTTTTCAGAATGAATTACATAAAGGAACCGATAAAATATCACTAGTTCCTCTTTAATCACAATAAAATTACACTTTAAGCGCAATGAAATGACACATCTATCTAGTACAAGAAGTTTCAAAATGAAAAGGGCAAATCTACTTGTTTGTATCTTAATTTACAATTTAAGTAATCGGAGAGGATATAACACGACTTAATTGTTTACAGTTGTTTAACACACTATTGAAGAATCTTCTTACCATATTGATGGAGAGGTTAGAGATATACATTCAGTTGTGAACAAGAAGCATCAGCGCCCTGTGTCAGGTTATCAGTTTAATGCATGCCTTCATTAAGACATCTATGCATTCCGAGCAGTTCTTGATCGTCGAAATGGCTTTCTAAAGTGCTTGGATAGTGGAGTCTTTGGTACTGGAAGGAGTTTTCCAACCGCAGCAAGAGGCCAGCTGTAAAAAAGCAGGCAGCAGTGGTCGGGATGGGAAGTAATGATTTCACACAGTAATACAGCATATGCCTTCAAAAAACACTACTTGCAAAGCCTTCAAAACATTCTTATGACTTGCCAAGAATAACAGTAGTGATAAAAAGAAGACGACCCAAGCAACCAAGTTCACCCCATCTAATTAAATGAAAAGGGTGCCAGAAAGCATTCAACCAAGACGCGTAAGCAAAACAAGGTGGATTCAAGGTACACCCATGCATGACTTAAGTTGACAGGATGCAAAATATATCTTATCCTACAAAAACTGGTGACTGAACTAACCTGACAATGCCAATGGCAACGCATATAAGCCATTGTTTCCAATTAAGTCTCACAGTTGTGGTAAAGTCTCCAGTGAATTCAATGAGGATTATCTGTAAAGCAATTGGCAATAGCACTGTCACTTCCCAGTACACTGATAATGAAAGCCAAAAGAAAACACAGTGGTGGCTGCTCACCTGAAGGATGACGGTGAATCCAACTATTCCCATAAACAAGCGGTTTTTTGTTACTCCTTTAAAGACATTTATTTGATCTGGCTTTCGAGCATTGAACTCATTGAAAACCTGTAAGTTCAATAGTTAGTGAATGTAAGCCTTGCATCTTGAAAAGACAAAAATAACTTCTTCGCAAGCAGTATAATTGGGAATGATAATGGTATCGTTTTCATTTTCCACTCAACAGACTTAACGAGACTCAAGAATACAGCAAATGGTACTTGTAGTCAAGTGGAAAACTTACTTGACAGAGAACAAATGCATTGAATATCATTGTATTCTTCACAATTGTAGCATGTTTCCTGTCGTCCTGATTCAAATTGAGAATGCTCAAGCCCTGGAAGTTGAGCACAAGGAGAACAGCAACTTGATATAGAGCCTGAAATTGATGAAAAAGAATAATAGGTCATGAATAAGCCATGGAGCTACATTAGTACTCAGCCCGTAGTACTCTCAATATGTCATCAGGCAAACTGAGCATTTCAGAGAAGAAATACCTGTACGAGCAAGTTCCTCCACATGATGTTTGTTATGAGAGGTTCCCTAAAAGAGCAAGCAGAAGATCATTTATTCAGATCATCATCCATCAATTCAGAAAGATTAGCAAATACATTGAAAACCATTATGCAACTTCTACAATCACAATATGCAAGAGAATCCCCAGACCATACTTCTTGGACAAGCAAAGGTCAGACAAGTAAAATGACAAAGAAACAAAGGATTACGCCTGAAAACTGTGTTTCAGTATCATCCTGTGTATCCTTACTTTCCATGAGTAGGTGCAAAGGTTATTTTAAATTTCAATGTAGTTAAATTCAACTAGTACTCTACTCTATCGGGACATGATGCTTGCAGAGTAGAGCAGAAATCATTTAATATCTTGAATCCACAACCTAGGAAAACCTGGTATATCCTGAGCTCTTCACAACCATTTAAATTCAACAAGTTGGCAACACAATTCTATACAATACAGAGTATAGAATAGATTACTCAACAAGTTCTCAACTTGACAAAGCATTGCATAGTTATCTACAAAGACAGAAATATGGCAGCAAAATTTCTATGAAGTACACAGGCCATTTTCATCAGAATAGAATAGTATAACGCACGCGCACCAAAAGAAAAAGAAAACTAAAATTGATCTACATTGGATGGACTACAAAAGTGAAAACCTCACAACTTTGTCACAACCAAAAGCAAGATTCTACATTTTTTCTTGGAATCAGAATTCAGAAGGCATAAAGAAGACCTAAAATTTTGTTGGATCTCAGACTGTAACATTTGGAAGTTCCTCATTGTTAAGCAAACTGTAAACTCCCACAATTTGCCATCATTGATAATCAAAATAAAAGCAACCTCAATTCCCCTTCTTCTAAACAGGAAATGATCAAACAAAAATCTACCCTCAAAACTTACCACCAAAGCAAGGCCAAGGGTCAACATTAAGTTACATTAAGCATCAAAATGCCACAGTACACAGAACAGGCAATTTAAGAGTCACATTAACTGTAGCTTGCATTTGTAGATTTATGTCTACCATAACATAATTGGCTAAGCCATACTACAAACCTTCGACCAACTGGTGTCCTATGCATAAGGTGATCTGTTGGTGGTTCTGTAGCCAATGCAAGTGCCCCGAGAGTGTCCATGATAAGATTGACCCATAGAAGCTGAGCAACAAAAGTGAACAAGAATTAAAATGTTTGTTCATCATGAGAAGGAATCTAGTTCTGCATCAAGGAAAATTTCCAAATTCAGGTATAATATCAATCCATTGAAATATTATTTTTCAGGCTATATATACCAAAACAAGTTATAAAATAATGGTCAGTTCCTTCTTTCTAGATAGGACCCAGATAAAACAAAATTGACTAAAACCATGTTCAATATAAATTCAAGTTCTTTTCTCTCAAATGCACTTCAATATGCTACAAATCAACTATTCTACCAATAAGCACGCACAAAACCAAAGGTTTGGTCTGTCTTCTACATTGATAACAAGATGCTATAATTAAACCAGTATATTGGCAAATTTGGACAATTCATGAAAAAATTATAAAATTTTGCAATGGTCAGACCTGCAGTAATGAATTTGTATTGCGCTCCTTATATTGAACACATGGACTGTGCAGTATGGTAAGATTAAATTGATCAAGTGAAAGAAATACATGAGTGAGAGAGAGAGACCTGCACTGTATTTAGAGGAACATCACCAGAAGAGACCGCAGCAACAACATTGATCACTAAAGCTCCAACATTAACAGTAAGCTGGAATTGGATAAATTTCTGAATGTTGGCATACACAGAACGCCCCCAACGAACAACCTACACAAGAAAGAAGGAAAAGGTAATTTCTACACACAAAACACGACAAGAGGGAAAAAATAGAGAGAGAAGGTCTGAAAGAGAGATAAGAAAGAGAATGGGTTGCCGGAGTCATAACTTCTCCAGTCACCATTAGATTTTGCTCAAATTCAGATACGTTGTGCGCCTTACCCTACTCTACAACCTCACTATCCGGATTTGGTTTATCTGGTGTCGTTTGAGAGATACAGCCGTTGCGAGATTTCTAGGAAAACTAGGTTTGGGGCAGACATAGCCTCCAGCTTGGTTTGCCTAGTTTTCACCGTTGAATCAACTTCATTTTTCTAGAGAGGTTCGACTAGACGTCCTCTTTATTCTGAATGGTGGATATCAAATTTCAGCATTCCTGGAAAGAATTTTACTCCTTGGACTAGCTTTTGTCAGTTTTCAGATCAGATTATCTCTTTGAAGATGGCATTTGATCTAGCCGTTGGATTACTCTGGTTCTTTTACATGCTATGCTAAACTTGCTTAACTTGAACTAGACTGTTCGATTTTAGCTAGTTTTATCATTATAGTGCATATTGCTACTTTGAAATTGCTGCCAAAACATGGATACAAATCACCCAGAAACAAGTCAACCGGTTCAAGAATTCTAGAAAACAGTCGACTGGTTAACCAAACAACCTACTGCCAACCGCACAACAGCCACCAAGAAACCCTTAAATACCACCACCAACACTTTAAACACCTCAACCACCACAAAAAACCCTCCCCCAACCACCTATACTATTCTAAAGAACCGGTCTACCGGTTCTGCGACTTTCAAGAATCGATCAACCAGTTTCTGGGTTTTGATTTCTTGGGTTTGTATTTCAATCACCTGTCAACCGATTATGGGTTTTCTAGAAACCAATCGACCGGTTAACCTATTATTTGTCTAGGCAACCTGTTTTTGCTCTTTCGAGCTTCTTTTAGCTTTTGCTTCCTTTTCCTGTTGCTTTTGGTAATACTGACCTGGGTAACAAGCCATTGTACTTCTTGGGGCATACTCCTCGTACTTTTGTACAATTTTTTCCCTTTAATACAATTGCTTTTATAAAAAAAAAAGACTATTTATTGTAACTTAAAGGGACAACGAAAAAGAAAAGCACAGGCTAGAACTTGATTCTAAGAATTGAGAAGTTGCCATGAAATTGAAGAGTTCTTCCTAGGCGGTCTATGTGTAATGAATATTATGACCATACATTACGTGAATGTTAATCCAGGAAGGTAAAAAACGTAACTAAAGAAATAGAGCTACGAATACCTTTATCATTTATCACACCCGCAACAACTATTTCAAAAGGAAGAAAACAAATGTTTATGAAGAAAATCCAAACAATAAGCTAAAATGGCATAGAAGCTAGTTAATGGCAACATATTAATGTGATGGATGTGGGAGTACAAGCGCTCCAAGATCAAGAAGGCCTACAGGTCTAAATGCTTTGCAACATATAGTAAGAAACCAAAAGGAATGGAAGTTGCTTGTTTGCAACTTCCAACCAATAAGTATGAATATTGAAGTGCAAGGCATTCAGATTCAATCTAAAAGAAATGCTAGGTAGAAAGATAATGTTTTCTTCCAAAACAAAAATACATTGTAACCCTATGTAAAAGGCCTGCATGTCTATGCATTGCACACGTGCAACATATTCCATGATAGCAAGAAACCAAAAGGAATAAAACTTGCAAATATGCAACTTCCAACTGATAAATATGTATATTGAAGTGCAAAGCATCGAGATTCACTGTAAAAGTAAAAGAAAAGTGAAACAGAAAGAAGGGGATTTTTTCTGAAGAAAGATAACTTCAAAACTCCCCTCTCCCACCCAATTCCCACCCCCACCCCTTCCAAAAAAAATAAAAACTTGAAGACAGGTACACATAATTTTCTCATGTAAACAAGTCAAGGATTCTCTAACCTTTACAACTGAAGCAAAATTATCATCCAAGATAACAATATCCGAGCTCTCTTTTGCAACTTCAGTCCCTTGAATGCCCATAGAAAGGCCTATATCAGCCTATAATACAGAAAGGTAAAGGTGCAATCAAATGAAAAGGAAGCATTAAACAAATTGGAAAGTAGAGCAGAAAGTTGTTGAGTACAAGACCATGATGTAGTACAAAAGGCATTGAAAGGAAAAGAAACAGCTTTAATCTTCAGAAAGTTTTTATTGCCACCCAGACACATAATGCATAAAATCACTTAACATGCAAGACATTCAAGCTCGTTAGATTTTTTGCAGGCTATAATATGGGAAGACTTTTCCCTAGGAACTAGAACGATTACTGGCATGAAATCTATCTCTATACAAAACATGCAAGTTGCACAGACACTCATTTATTCCTCCCTTCAAAAGGTTTCCAGAACATGTTGAAGAAAGCAAGTGTCACACCTACTATAAATCAATCTTTTAGATATAATAGAACTGCGTGGTATGATTAATAATCTGCTATGATATTTGCTACAGTTATATTAATGATACCTTTCTACTAGTCTGCAATGGACACAAAAAAAACTAATATCCATTCATCTAGGCATTAGAAAGATATGTGGGTGCGAAACTAGAGGTCCAGATCCAAATTCTAGGTGCATGAGTTGTAAACAAAATACCTTGCAATTTTTAGGTGCAGGAGTTGTAAACTCTACCAGATGTATCCAGAAATTTTGGGCATATGAAACCACATGTAAAACAGAAACAAGGATGACAAACCTCATGAAGTGCGGGAGCATCATTTGTGCCATCTCCGGTCACAGCTACAACTTCCCCTCCCTTACGAAGGGCTTGCACAAGTAAAAGCTTGTCATTGGGAGATGACCTCCCCATCACCTATACATCATTACTCCTAAGTTAAACATTTTTTTCATACTAAAAAAACCAAACCAGCTAACTCAATCTCCAAAGGTAATTTCATGCTGTTTGGAACAAACCGTTATTTTCTTGGCAATTATTTCTCTTTCTTTTTCTGAATATGCACGGAATACTTTTCCTTCAATGATATTAGGCTCTGTAGCATCAGCACCAGAACTGAGAATCCCACACTCCAAAGCTATTGCTTTTGCTGTCTGAATATTGTCTCCAGTAACCATTCGTACCTATGATTTCACAAACACATTAATCATAATATGCCATGGATGAGATAGATTTTACACGCAAACAGATTTCATACAGGTATAAGAAATGCTAAACATAGAGCAACAAATGCTCTTGTCATAGTATGGGTTTTCAAAATTCCAAGAGGGGCATGTTGCTAAGGCAATGCACTAGTCTTGCTTTGTCTTGTTGCATCTCCTAATTAGGAATATGCAAGGATCTTTCAGGATAACCATTTACATTCCAGTTGCTTTGAGATAAAATAGTTCTTCTAGCTTCACCAGGTGTTCTACAATATTGTATATAGGTGATTGTAGTTGCAGATATGCAAAGAGATGGGAGAGCTCTGTAACTTTTTTTTTTTTTTTTTGTAGTGGTTTATGGGAGGATATTCCTTTGTTTTCTTCTCTTACATTTTTTGTTAATAATGCTCTTTTCCTGTATAAAAAAAGTCACTTTTATTGACCATTGTACATAACAAACTCCAGTCTTTAAAACATCATCCCTTGATACATATGATGGAATGAACATTTTTATAAGGTAAAAATTAAAAGTTGATATCTGAAAGTAATAAACAACCTTTACACCAGCTGCTGTGCATACTCTAACTGCATCTTTTACACCTGGGCGGCAAGGATCCTGCACACAAATGCATTAGTTAATAGCAAGTAAAGCATAAACACTGCTTGAAAGTTGACACTTATGGACAGGCCAAGAAGGGAAACTTGGGTTAATTTGCATGTCATTAAAATGAAAAGAATAAAACTTTTGGCAGTTCAATCAAAGCATGAAACTGATTCGTTCTACGTGCAGTCAAAACCAAAAGAGTTCACATCCTAGCAGTGCAAAGATGATTGATGAGGCTCTTGTATATGTGAGGTGGATGGAGAAAAATAACATCTAGCATATGAAACTTATCTACACTGATAACAACTTTACATGATGGCCGACATATCAATCATGGAGAGAGAGAGAGAGAGAGTGCCACATAATCCAAAAGAGAAAAAGAGGTGTGAAAATGTACACCTTAATGCCGACAATAGCAAGCAAAACAAGTTCATCTTCAGGCAAAACCCATTTGTCCAAGCTCTCTACATCAGTAGGAACTTTGTCCAAATCATATGGTCTATATGCAATAGCAACACAGCGCAAGCTGCAGGCAGCCATGTCATCAATAGAGGCCTTGAAAAAATCCTGCAGAGGGATTTACAAGAGGAATCATTATCCAAAAAAAATACAGACAAATGTTAAGAGATTCTAAATTACTCTGTTAACTTATGCATGGTCAAATGGTCAAATGATGACTTATACTGAGTGTTTCATGCAACTAACTCAAACTATTTGCATTGTTAATTTAGCAAACACTGGTCCACAAATTGTAAACTTCAGATAGAGTCAAAATTGTAAATTAAATAGCAATTTATACTTTCTATAAAACATGTGGAAATCAGCTTTGAAAAGACTTCAGAAAAACAACACTACCATATCTTTATCAATGGATTGCAGTGAACCATTTGAATCAAGATATCTGGTACAAGAGGCAAGAACCATCTCAGCTGCTCCTTTCCAATGTATGTGAACTTTAGAATCAGTCTGCCAAAATCAAATAATTAATGAAAGTTTATCAGAATATGGCAACTCATATATTACTTAATAGTGCACAAGTTCAGTGAACACAAATGAGAGATGTTGCACTCAAAAAGTGTGCAAGAAGCTTATGGCATGCTTCAGGGATAGAGATCATAAAATATGGTCTAGCTAGCAAACAACAGTAGTCCTGATGTGGTTATAGAGCACTGACAATCCTCAAATTACATCCTCACAGCTGAGCTTTTATTGAACTTACTTTATCATTTGTAAGTGAGTAGAGATCACTGGACAAATATTGCTTTCGCAATAGGCAAATCAATGGCAATATTTTCCATGCAACAGATGCCAAAAAAGCAAATCAACAGCAATATTTTCAATGCAACAAATGCAAAATGTAAGTGAAATTATTATGAATGATGCTAGACACCAGATGAACTTGTGACCTCCAAGGTCAGGGGCAAAGTTAGAATGAAGAGACTACCGTTTGTACAGCAACACCACCTTGCTTTTTCTCAGAATTGAAAGGGAAAACATGCAGGATTTTGGACTCTGATCTAAGAGCATCAAACTTCATCCCCAACTGAAAACAAAATTACAAAATACAAATACATAGATGGTAAGTGCAATTTACTTGACAAAGAAATATACTTGATATAGAAGGTGGAATATGGTTGGAGGTTGTACCTTGACTGCCCAAGAGAGGATAGCTTTTTCAGTTGGAGATCCAGAAATCTCTACATCTCCACCATCCTGCAAAAATGAATGCAGTCAACAACAGATTTCATTCTTTCAAAGGCAATCATGCTCCCAGAGTAATCCACAATATCCAACAAAAAAAAGGGTTTCAAACAAGAAGTTAGGAAATAATAAATATGATGATTAGGTAAAGAGAACATGAGGGAAGAATCACAAAATCAAAGAACAAAAGAAAAAGAGACTGCTACCTTGGGAACAAACACATTGCCGGTGGTGTTCTGTGCAATACCCTCACACAACAAAGAGCTAACTTCTGAGTGCAATTTTAAGGGGTTATCTAGAGGGTTTATCTTCTGTTTCCCAATGTAAGCCTCAACTACAGTCATCTGTAAAATGAAAAATCCACAAGTAAAAATCAAGCACGGAAAGTGGCATGCCTGCTTCTGTAAGTAATCATGCTTCCTACTGTGAAAGCCACCTGATTTAATGTCAATGTTCCAGTCTTATCACTGCAAATTGTTGTTGAAGAGCCCATAGTTTCACATGCTGAAAGCCTACGAACCTGAATATCCATGCTGTTAGATAATGATGTTTCATAAACTAGAATGCAAATCAAAGGAAATTACAGAAGAAAATGACTTTGGGTAAAATAGAGAAAGATACTTGCCAAGGCTTTATCTGCCATCATTTTCCGCATTGAATATGCCAGACTGCAAAGCAATAGAGTAAAAAATACAATAAAGTTGGATATGAGATAGTGATTGCTAGATCAGTATGCATCAATATTATAGAGATGACTTTTACTTACGTCAAGGTAACAGCCAATGGAAGTCCCTCGGGAACAGCAACAACCACAATTGTAACCTAAATGGTTATACATTTAGTCAGGAAATCACATAAAACATAAGCATAAGCAAATCCAGGGACTTCACTTACTGCAACGGTAAGGATCTTTATCACTCCGTCTATTGCTTTGCTGACCTTTGTCTCTCCTTTGATAAACTGGACACTTCCATCTGGATTTTTTGTATTTCCAGTAAAGTATCTAACAAATTTAATGAGATTGTAGATGGTAAGTTGGTGCACAAACAATAAAACAATCAGTAATTGAATAATAACATGTACCCTACCGGCCCAAAAGGACAGCAAGCACAGAAAGAGCTACAGCAAGCCCAACAATGCCAATAAAAGTTGCAAGTCCATTCAATCGTACCTAACAGTCATTAAAAAGATAACCTTAAAGCTGCATCAAATCACATTTATTGACATTAGCTACAGTTGAAGTAATGAGAATTGAGATGAAACCTGCAAGGGAGTCTCTTCACCAGTATCCTCTGAGACGCTTGCCATCAACAACCCCCATTCAGTATTGATCCCAACACCAGTTACCTGAAAATGGCCAAGAAGAAATGAATCTACAAGGTAGCATATTTGAAGAACAAATACTAGATTATTTTGAAAATAAAAGGAAATGCTGCTGTTAATTACTTGACCAACATAAAAAGGAAAGGGAGACATGCTTTATAAAAATAACTGAGAATCATCCTGATCATAATAAACAGAGAACAGGATGTATAACTGCACAGAAAGTATAACTGCAGTTTTTACCAGCATAGTGCCGAAACCATCTGCTACTTTACAACCAGACATCAAAAAGGGAGCCTTCTGATTCTTGTGAACCTACAATAGAGAACGGACTTGAAAATAATAGATTTCAACTATCAAGAAATTTCAGAACTAGATGTTTAGCAAACTCACAATCTTGCTTTCACCAGTCATGCTAGATTCATCTATGGCAAGAGAATGGCCGGTAATCAAGAGTCCATCAGCTGGAACCTAAGTAAAACACCTCAATATTTGTATAGTTAATTTAAAAGATTTAAATGCATCGTAAAAAATAATTTCTTCAGAAATAAACCTCACCTGATCACCTATTTTAAGAGGTACAACATCACCAACAACAATATCAAATATTGACATTTTCATCGTTCTTCCACCCCTCATAACCTGCACAGGTTCAGATGTTTCCCTTTCTTTAGATACAAAACATTGGAAGATCAAAAAATAAACAGTCATATATTTTCATATCACAATAATACACACCTCTAACTGTATGTTTTGCTTTTCCTGATTTAAATTTTGAAACTGCAGAGATTGACGGTAATCGCTAACAGCTAGTAATAAACAGAGAAAAACAATGGTTACAAAAAAAAAATCACTGCTTGGAAAAAAAACCAGCACATGGAGTTGAATGAGTAAATCCAATAGAAGTTTTTCCAGCTATGATGGACAGAGCAGTTCAGCAGTGAAGAACAGGACAAGAAGATTATAGCAACATCATTTACAATTCATTTGGATCTCAAGGGGGTGAAAGAGAACAAAATATGAAGTCTTTGGCATAACCATTCCACAGACATGTAACCATATGGATGCCAACATACTAAATCTTGTAATCATAAGCACCCAAACTTTCTTATGCTGCTACCTTCTGCTAGCAACTATATGAACCTTATATTGGAAGAAGATTGAATTCGATACCTGTAACAATTATGACAAGAATAACAGCAAAAGAGATGCTCGCCCCATCATACCATCCATGTGACAAACCCTATGAGGAACGAGAAGTGTGAACAAGATATTAGTATAAACAGGAAAAGGTCTGAAATAGAGCATTAAGGAGAGGAAGATCTACCCCCATAATGCACTGTGCACATACTCAAAGTAGTTAAAGATACAGACCTCATATATATGGCTTAGGCAAGCTAAAACACAAAAAACAGATTTAAATAAGAACCAAGCACACCTCTGTCTTGATTCCCAGTCCCAATGATGCAATGGCAGCTACAATCAAAATGATGAGGGTTAAATCTTGCCAAGCTTCCCACAGGAATCTCTGCAATACAAAGCGCACTGTAAGCAAACTATCTTTAATTCTGAAAAGAAAGAAATAAGAAAAAAAAATCAAAACCACATAACATACCAAAAAACTGCGTCCTTTTTTCTGAGGATATCTATTTGTTCCAAATGCATTCCTACGCTTTATCAAATCATTCTCATCTCCAGTAATACCAGTCACAAGATTGGTTTTCAGCATATTTGACAACCCTTTGGCCTGATCGAGGAAGAGATAACACACAATGTAAACAAGTTTACATGGTAAAATGGTGTAAAATAAGGGAAGCCTGTTTGCAATTGACTTACACCGCCATATTGTTGCAGAGAAGAAAAATTATGATCCCTGGTCATTGTAGCAAGCTGCTCCAGTCCAATTGCATAATCACCAGTAGCAGTTGGAGGTGTAGCTGAGGGACCCAGCACTTGAGAAGCAGAAAATAAGTTAACATGGATAATCTATTTGAGTGAGAAAAAAACAGCCCCGAAACTCTCAAACATCAGACTACAACAAGTACAAGAAAAACTTTGTAAGAATATTTTACTCGGTGGTTATGTTAGTTATCTAGTCTTTAATATCATGTACTGGGGTCAACAGCAAATAATTCCTTCCTCCATTATATTAGTTATTTCCAAATTTTATTTGAGAGATTGTGACAATAATTCCTATCTTCACTACTTCAATCCACATCCTTTTTGACCAAACAATCCCCTTCTTCACTCAAATACTCAAACTAACTTGTGCCGTGTTTAACTTTCAAGGAATGCATTACTCTTATCCGGTCCTAGCATATACTCGGATATATCCATCTTAATAGTTTGATTCAAGCTTCTTTCTGGGCATGTTGCTTCTTCACTGCCCAGCACTCGCCATCACAGTAAATAGTTGACTTCAATGCAATGTTAGAGAAGTTATTCTTTAGTGAAATGAGGGCTATAAGAACAGATAGCCATAGATCCCCGGCCAAATATCTTTAACTAAACCACTTGATTTTTACTTTTACAGAATATATTATCTTCCTTACTGTTCCGCTTCCTTTGTCAAAAAATCCTAGGTTAGAGAGAAGGGATAAAGAGGCCTTAAACAAATCAAATTCAGAACCTCCACGAAAAAACTCATTTCAAACATCAAAGCCGGATTAAAAGCTTTTAAAGAACATAGTAAAAGGAGTATTAGAGGGTGACATACCAATTTGCTGTTCCCCTGCCAACCGAAAGAGTAATGCCGCCTGAAACAACAAATATTCAGTGATCAGGAAATATTACTGTCTCAGGTGCCTGATGAAATGCTTGATAACGTTAGAAAAATTACCCTTACGACTTGTGCATGGGATCTGATCATCCTTCTTCTTTTCTCTTTCTCGTCTTCTCTTTTCAAGTCCAAGGTGTACCGAAAACGCCGGCAAGCATTCAACACAAACGCTGCTTGCTGTGAAAGACAAAATCAACATTAGTCATAACCCAAGAAATGAAAAATACAAAAGTAAACCTGCAACAACAATTTCTAAACCTCCGATGCACTCAGCATGTAGAACTAAAACAAAACCAACAAAGAAAATGAAATTCAACATCAACTCTGAACCCTGATAGTAAGAAAGCCACCATTGAATAACTTTATGCTTTGAGCCTGCATTATAATCACCAAGAGACAAATTTGTCTCTGCATGATAATAAAGGCAAGTAGAAATCATATAGCATAGCATCTTATCATCTTCTTCTTCTTCTTTTCTTAAGAAAGAAGATTTTATATCATATAACATCGCATCGCATCATCTTCTCCTTTTTCTTAAGAAAGAAGATTCTACCACCTCCGATACAAACGAAGCTCAAAACACCAAATGCATTCATCTTTCTTATACCAATACAACACCAGCATTGTCAGCTATTTGCTCCATTTTCAAACCAATTAACAAAATAAAATAAAAAACACTCGCACGCCTGCAGACAATGCCGGTTTATTATTATTATAATTAAGTTGATGTTATTATAACTAAGAATAATGATGAAATAATAATAATAATAACAACAACAGTTACCCTCCATTGGCGAAGAATCTCGATAGGAGCGTTCTTGGTCTGAGCAATATCAAAAGGATCAGATTCATCAATCAAATCATGATCATCATGTTCAAACTCCTTAGTAGGTCTCGCCTCCAAGTCATCCTGTTCCCTGGGGGATGCTGAAGAAGGCAACAATCCATTAGACGAACAACTGCTACTCATGATTCCTCCTGTTCCTTCTCCTTTATCCTCTTCAGCTCTCTTCTTCTATTTTATATTTTGTTACGTAAAATAATTAAAAGAAATATAAAGAATTTGTAATTCTAATGTCGCAGCATGGAGAGATGGCACTTAAAAATCCCGGTGGCTGTCACGGCGGGAAGAAGAGAGGCCACCAGCTCCAAAAAATAAACGCCGAGCAACAACCCAACACACAAGTACAGTAGAGTCATTTACAAATAAAAAATAAAACAGAAACATAAGAGAAAGAGAGGAGAGGCGAGAGAATGGCGGGACGATTGGGTGGTTAGCGCGGCAATGTCGGAGGCGTTAGTTACGGAGGAAGTTACTGCTAGGGGTTTTTTGATTAGAAATAGGAAAAATACAACGATAATACGCTATATGAATAATAAAAAAAATAGAATGATTAGGTTATGTTGCCGTGATTGGCGGAGATCGAACGGTGGTGGCGGCGAAAAGGAGCGTATCGGAAGGTTTTAGGAATTTATTGACACTTCACAAGGAGTGTGTGAGGGTAGAGAGAGAGAGAGATGGAGAGAGAATTTTTGTTGGGAAGCTTCCTGGCACCTTCCCGCGCAATGACATGCTCCCGGAATACTTCTGTAAACCACTTGCGCGTCCCATACATATATAGAAATTGACTGGTATATTGGTGCGCGCGGGTAAATATTTTTTTTTTTAAAGTAAAAATATATTATGAATATGGAGAATTTTTTAATAGTATTAAATATAACTAAGTGTGTTAATTTTAAAAAATTTGACTCAATTTTTTGTTTAACTTAAGTTTTTAATTAAATTATATGAGAGGCAACTTGATTTAAATCGATTGATTTTATAAATCTAAATACAACCTTGATGATTGATAAAAATATGATTTAGCTTTTAAAAAAACTTTAAGATCAATAACTTTTTTAAAAAAAATTATTGAGGCGGTGAAAAATTGGATCGACCTCATCCCCTCGACCTGGGTCGTGGATTTTATTGGGTTTGATAACTTTTTATATTTTTTTATTTAATTATATGATAAAAACAGATACTCACGAAATTGAGCATTAACTTAAAAATAAATATTTATTTTAGATAATTATCCCAAAAAAGCAAATAAAAATCAATAATACAGTTCATTTCTCGACCAATCTAGTATTGAATGATGAAATCGAAAAGTAATAAATTATAAACAATTAAAAGACAAAAAA
>Ga0307510_10002046_pt1 | contig 22804 bp, 41 predicted proteins | sample 12_EM_MG_FD_207224 | JGI IMG/M metagenome (GOLD analysis project Ga0307510, IMG submission 207224) | Populus trichocarpa ectomycorrhiza microbial communities from riparian zone in the Pacific Northwest, United States - 12_EM | ecosystem: Host-associated > Plants > Roots > Unclassified | place...
ATGAAGAACAAGAGAAGGGGACGAAGAGAGTCGAGAACGAGTACGGGCGACGGTTCCACTACGCAAGGCTAAGTCGGGTGAGAAGCGACGGCGAGATAACAATAAATAATTGCGAGCGACGGTCTCGCTATGTCGAAGGAAGACGAGTGATCACGCAGGGGAGAGAGTGGAAATATGAAGAATAAATTTGGGATGTACGACGGGATCAGGGCACTCCACAAGAGCATGAGGCGTTTTAAACACATGCACTACCTAGCAAGGTAAGGGTGTTGGGGGGACGAGGCTGCGAAGGCAAAGGCAGGAGAGCGATGCAGAAGGCGATGGTGGTGAATTTGGAGGGAGATGGAGGGAGGCGAGATGGTGTCTTGGGAATTGAATTGAATTGGCAAGTGTGTCGGACACAGCCCGCAGAAAAACCAACAAGGCGTAAAACACTCTTAAAATACAGTAAGTACTCAATCGACGAACACAATCTCAAAATTGTATATGCACGTGACCTTGTTCCAATGAAGGATGGCGGCGATAAGCGACGGATATAGATTTGGCAGTTCGATCCTGCGCAGCAACAAAATAGACTATGCACATGGCAACGTCGCCTCAATGCCCTTTTCTGGCACCTCAGTTACGATTCCTGTCCAAAGGTTCTAAGCTATTCCTGTACTTTTCACATGTTGGACCAATTTAGCCGAGCTTCTTGCTTTTAGACCTGACCGCGTACTTCGCTTCCCTCCTTCAGTCTCAGTGTTTTGTGACATCTATCTCTCGTATGCTGCGGCTTCGTTGCGTGTCCGTGTCCGATAGGTGCCGAGATTTCACCGTGTTTTTGACATTTGTGGCGGACTGTATTTCCGAAGTCGGACTGCGGCGTCGTTACAATCCATCAAAACATTACTAGTGTCACTCCACGTGCTTCTCAACTTCCAACCGAACACCTTATTATCCCCTACCGATGGCTTCCCCCCCCACTAACGAACCCCTCTCTTCATCCCTTCACTCACCCGCGCAAGTCCTCTCATGGGCAACAACGAACAACACGTCCAAGACGAATCGAGGAGAGGTGATCGCGTCGCTTTTTACGCCGCCATAGTACGTATCTACGTTATTACCTTTCCTCCACGTCTCCATCTCACTTTGACACCTCACCCATCGTTCTCTAGGCGTCGACACTGGTGAGTGACCATGCACAAGCACACCACATTTAAAGTGTCTTAACGTACCCTTGATGCAGGTTGTCTTCTGGACCACATGGACCATCGTCCTGTCCAGTAAACCCAAGTCCCTCTCCTGGCTTGCGTTCCATCCCACCCTCAACACGCTTGCCCTCGTGTGCTGGGTCTTTGGTACTTCCCCCAACACCTCTACTCGGTCAAGTTCACACACATTACTAACGTATATTCGCGTCGCACAGGCATTCTCACCCTTCAACCGACATCCCAGCCAAAGACGAAGGCCGCTGGACTCATGCGCCATCAGATCGCTATGCTGTCGGGACTATTATCGGTCATCCTGGGCACTTTGGCGGTATTGGCTAACAAGTCTGCGAACCACGTACCCCACTTCACATCCTGGCACGGTGTACGTACACTCTTTCCTTCCACATGTAGCCACACTGACAAGATCCCTTTTCTTAGACCTTTGGCCTGATCACTTTTATCTGGCTCATTGCCCAGGGCATGGTTGGCGCAGGAAGCGTCTGGTTTGGTGGGGCCGCCTTCGGGGGCGGTCTGAAAGCCAAGCTAGTGTGGAAGTATCACAGGCTATCGGGCTACATTCTATTGAATTTACTCCTGATTACCATTTACCTCGCTGGTCGGTCACAATTGGTCTCGTTCCACAGCTCCTACGTCGTTCGGCTTGTTGCCTACACTCTGGCGCCCATTTTCATCCTCGTATCCCTTTATTCTCGCGTCAGGTGCACCAAATTTTCTCGCATATGACCACGTGAATGTTCTAACAAAATTTCATCAGGCCGTCGAAGATGAAGTTTTTCTGAGCTGTAATATCCTGATCGTGCTTCGACAGCACTTTTCTTGTCCATTGTAGAAGCACTCTGTCCTTTTATGTAGTGTCGGACACGTTCATTTGCTATGCAAATTTGCGAACAGCATGATAACGAATAAATAGAAGAGAATGCGACTCCACGAGAATGAAAAAAAAAACTCGTGTCTACACGATGGGTGCTCCCTCGATTGGCACAATCGGAGTCTGAGACTCCACCACGTCCGCAGCCGACGCATTAAGCTTCTCTGTAGTCGGCGATGCCGTTGTTGACGCCTCAGCCGAAGGAGGAAATATCGCCGCCGATGACAGCGGTACGAAATTTTCCATGAATCCTGGGATGAATTGTTCAATCTTTTCGTGTGTCACGTGCCACAACTGTCCGACGTTTCGCACGTCGCCATGGTCATCCGCAGGAGGGGGAACAAGTATACCCGCGGTGTGCATGACGAGAATCGCATTTTTTATTGACTCTTGCACGGCCTCGAACTGCGCAAATGTGGGTTCTCCGCATCAACGCATCGTCCCGGTTATCAGGAAGGCAGATGAAACGCACCAGCTGGTCACTCTGGTCTACGCGCATGAGTCGGCCCAAATAGTCGAGAACTTGTACCCAGAGCTCGGTAACATCGTCGCCCGTGACGTTATCACTGATTTCGAACCTCATGAACGCCTTGCACAACAATACAGACGCACGCAGGCGACTCTCTGTTGTTCCGACGTTACCAGGGGCAGCGATCAGCGCTTCCAGCAGTGGGTAGAGAACACGTTTAAAAACTTCTGCAACCTCAGCGCGAGGTACAACCATGAGAGGCCCGAGGAGCGCGCGGGAGAGCGAGGAGAGCGAGGATTGCCGGATTTCGGATGACGCAGACGTGGATTGACGGGACAGAGAGACCAACACTGGAAGGGCGAGCTGATGGCGACCTGCATGGGTGAACAAAGCACACGGGTCAGCCGGCGAATGACCCGCATTAAGATAGGAACTTGGCTGACTTTTATCGTGAGCCTCACTGCGCGTTTCTGTCACAGTAGGGATGTACTTCAGGATCTCGAACAAGAGATCGACAGCTTTTCGTCCACGGTCAATTATAGAGGAGCTGAGTCAGGTTAGCGACAGCACAGACATAGCTACGAGTCATTTACCTGGTTGAATTAGGCTGAGGACGCCGCCGAGCGTGTTGCTGTTCCACCTCGACTGCAATCCCAGCAGCAGAGGCAAAGTCATCAAGTACAGCGACGAGGCCAGCGATATTATCAGCGCTAACGCATCGTTCGGGACCTTCAAGTATGAGCTGCTGAGTGAAATCGAACGACGTCCGCGCCGCTTCGAGGTTCGAAATGCTGGAGCGGACCAATGCCAAGACGATGTTCCATTCGGTCTGCGAGCTAATGACCTCACGATGATTTTGCACGATCATGATCAACCCTGAAATAGTCTGCTCAGCTACTGAGTTCGCCACCACCGGCGGGAGGCCTCCAAGGAGATCAAATGAGAGGTATATCTGATCACGCAATCGGCTTGGCTGTGGTGCTGTGTCATCGATGCAGAGTGTCTGAGGTGGCGTGTCATAACTCGCCTTGGCAGCCAAGATCAGGCATATCCGCATTATAGAAACAACAGCACGCTCGACGAGAAGGATGCTGTACATTTGCGAGGATTTTAGAAGCAAGGATAAGTGCTCGAAAACGATGGGCCTAGCAAACTGTTAGGCCGGTGGTCACTGGCAAGAGCGCGCGGACTCACCATAGCTCTTCGATGTGTTCTGGTACATTGCAAACGATGCTGACCATCATCTCGAGTAAGAACACTGAAGCCGGGTCGTAAGGCAAAGGACGAGGCGACTCGTCCGCAGAGTCAGAAGGGGTGTCATCGGATCCGTGCCGGAGGCTTGTACTCGTTCGCTCATATGCAAGGGCCTCCAGCGATCGAAGAGCAGCAACCAAGGGTTCTAAGTCCAGTTTCCTACGATTGAGTCAGTGATATCCACTCGCAACATCATGTCAATGCATACATGATCTGCGCGTATAGCTCTTCCAGTCGACATGTGGTGATGCAGTCAAGTGCGCATAGAGTGCTCTCTATATCGGTGTCGGACGCACTGGGAACAAGATTGTCATGTGAAGAGCTGTAAGGGGTCATCAAATATGAGGAAAGGGTAGACAGAAGGCCATCACTTCTTGCGGATGATCGAGTCGGTTGACTACTGCTTCCACGTAATGGTATCATAGAAACGCCCCCAAGGAAATCCTCCATCTGGAGCATTCGGGTGGGCAGTAGAGAATGAATGAATAGATTTAACAAAATCTCGAAAACCTGCATGATATGAAGCATAGTTCAATGTAGAGATACAAAGCGACGAACCTGAATCCAGCCTTCGCGAATGGCGTTTCCGTTGCCATTCATGATATTGAAGAGGACGACAGCTGCCAACTGCCCTTTCAAGTGTGCCCCAAAGCTTACAGCCAATGAAGAGACTGTAATAGATTGCCCTTCGACTTCGACTACAGGGTACACAGGAACCTCGAAAGGGAGGTTCTCTGAAAGCAGACTCGTTGCTTGCGAGAGGGAAATAACCACAAAGTCGAATACTTCCGGGAGTTGGAAATGACCGGCAAGGGTTGCGCATTGTCGGAAGCCCGCGATAGCACGTTCGATAACGTACTCGTCTTCAAAAGTCATAAAGGCAAACGTGATCGCGGAAATGAGGGGCTTCCAGATAGACCCAAACATTTCTTTGTCGAAAGCAGGGGAATTGCAAATCATAAGTTCTCCTAAAAGGCCAGGTTATCTTAGCACAATGTGGCACGCAAGGAACCACACACCAGATTGCCTCGAGCGCATGAGCAATTCTTTCCATGCGAACTCAAAGCCAAGTTGACCTGTATGCTCCTCAGGCATGACTATCTCCTGCCTTCGTATCGAGTCATAAACAGCTTGCTATAAAAGGGATAGGTAACACATCCGATTCAGTGGCATTCCGTCACTCACGAGATACTCAGATGAGAAGTCGGATCCATCATTGACGCCTCTCAGATTACGTTGATAGTCTTCAATAGTCATGCGTTTCTGAGAGAAACGAGGGCTCAGCTATTGAGAAGCGCGATAGTATTTTGAACCCACGTACTCGAACTTGTGGATTGTGTAGATCAGTATTTAGCATGATCACTGAATATGCAAGGACATAGACCGCATCCTGGCTCTTGATCTCAGCTGGTAGGTAGCGTGAGTGACAATGTTTTCACGTAGAACAAAAGATCGACCTGGCTCCGACGCGAAGTATATCTCAGCGAATGTCTCGGTGATTCGCGCAATCTGCTGAGCCTCCCCTGGAAGTCGGAATGTTTCCAACAGCTCTCTCATCGCGTCTGCGATGGGTTTCTATAAGGCATTCGTGGTTAAAGGCCAGCACCAACATGGACTGGAGTAGTGAACGCACTTCACGGAAGTCGAAGAGCCCAACAAAAGCCTTGAGAACCTCGATATTCTCCGGCTTTGAGATAAAGTCTCCCAACAGCTTCTTATCGAACCGGGTGCTACTTTTCAAAAATTTCGCAAGGCTAAGCGGGCGAGTGACCTCGTCCGAAAGGTCATGGTAAATGAGAGCGTTTTCCTCGAGGAATGCGAGCCCTGTTTTTGGCTTGCTATTGAAGCGAGCAGCACCAGTTAGAATGACCCTTTTCTTGGATTTTCGTTGCAATAGCTCTTCGGCTGATACATAGTTCTGTGAGAAACAAAAGCAGACTCAGAACGGAGTGGTGACTCAGATGCATAGTGGCATGTCAAGAACGAACCTTAGGCCACTCTGTGCCTGGCTAGTGATCCAGTTAGTCCAGAGGTTTTCCGCTTGACCAATATAACTCACTGCAGTAGTGCGCGTAACCATCGCATCGATGAACGTTAAAAGAACGTCCAAACACAGGTACTGGGCACTCAAATACGAAAATTGTGATGGCTCCCCATAGTAATCGGTGTATACGCCCTACGAGGCGAGATAGATGAGCAAGGAATTAGAAAGGTTTGGTGCAAGTGAACCTTAGTCAGGAGGTCGGTGACTCTGTCGAACAGGTTTTCGGCGTTAATGTCGCAGTCATAGTTACTGAAAAGTTCGATAAGGAAGGTCGGGTGGCGTGATATCTGGCTGAGAACATCCAGCAGCAGATCTCGCGCGCTCCCACGGGCTGGGATGACTGATGGTCTATTTGGCGTCGGACTGCCCTTCTCGACGTCAGCCTCGTCGACTCGTTCAAGGCTGGAGGTATGAGAACTTGGGGAACTGGGACGGGGCGAAAATAGTCCGCTTCTCTGCACCGGGGTCCCTAGGCGACTCGACTTGCCCGTCACGGGCGGGGCGAGTCGATCTAATGTATAAGCTAGGAATAGTTCCTGCTGAAGCTTCAGGTGCTTTCGCATAGTGTTCATCATCGTGGATATGGTGCGGAGTGTGAGTTGGAAGACTGAAGGATTTTCAGACTGGGCAAGCTGGAAGAGGTACTTGCACCCGTGGTCGAGAATCATTGAGCGTAGTGTAGGAAATTCTCCCAATCGTGGGCCGGACACCTCAATAGACGTGTTCAGCACGCCTAGGGTAAGTAGCCTGGTCGAATCCGTATGTATGCGGTCATGTGGGTCGAGAAGGTTCACAAGAACCCTGAGCAATTCAACAATCGACGGTAGACCATCTGAGAAACCCATCAACATCAACACGAGCAAGTGGTAATTGGCGCTATAACGTACATTCTAACTTCTGCGTCACGGTGGCGTCCTGGTGGCTCCGTGCGGTGGGAGTCACTGGTTGAGGTGCGGCGGTGGAGTCGCCTGACACTGGCTCTATGGACTGCGTGTCTGGAGAGGGGAACGTTCCTACAGCTGGCGTGCTCGGAACATCCAATAACTTTTTCTCCTCACTCACAGGGTCGAGGTTGTATAGCTTGGAAAAGACAGTCCTCACGAGTCTGTGCATCGAAAGTTCCGCCGAGCGTCGCAGAGCCTCTGTCGTAACGTAAACATAAGCGGCACAACGGGAGGTAGTAGATACGCGAGGACAGACCGCTGAGCCTCATTTGCACACATGTCGCGAGGACGGTCTCCAACATCTCACAGACCTCGATGTCGCCAAGCCGTGTACCCCAACTTCCACACATGCAGTCCTCGATGACGGTCAATATGCGAAGGAGTACGACTTCGTCACCAGAAGAGTCGCTGGCTTCAAATTTGCAATGAGAAATGGCAGAACTGACCGTCGCAAGGGCAACATCGACAGATGGATCGATTTTCAGAAAGAGACCGCAGGTGAAGAAGGAATGTAGAGCGGAAAGGGCAGCCGACGTGATGGGCCCAGTAGACAGAGGGGAGCGAATGATGGAAAGGAAGGGTGTGAGAATATCAGTGAGAGGTATAGAGGAGATATCTTTAAGTAAAACAAGACGTCACCGAAGTCCCTCACATTGGAGACATTGCACATACCTTGTGTACTTCTAAGGGTCCTTTTCAGTTCCTCGAAGCCTGACATAAGATCCTCCTCTCTGCTCCCTTGTTGCGGTGTTGACACGTTATTGGGCCCTGGCCTCCGAAGTCCAAGATTGCTTGCCAGAGCTGAGTCCCTGGTATAAAAGGTTTGCATGGTCGATGACCATCTGGAATTCTTCCGCATCACAGAGGTTACGGAAAGGATCTCGGAATAGATTATATGTCCCGAAGAGACTGCCTCGTTGAGGTTGGGATCCGTATGAGGGGTAGCCATCGTCCTGAAATGCAATGCGCGGTTCAGTCAGACGCGACCTGTAACTTACGTGGTCTTAAGCAAGGGGTAACTGGGGGGCTGTCACTCAAGTCGGGTATGAATACCAAAATAGTACACTCCGTTTCCAAAATTGTAATGATGGTGCCCCCTGTCACCAGGGCCCCACTCTTACACTTTTTCCGAGTCGAATGGAATTTTTCGCATCCTCTCGGCATGCCTCTCGACCCATCCAAGGCCCTCGATGAGCTCAAAAAATATCCCTCCTCTGATGGCTTGTCTGTCAGCGACCTCATGAAATCAACCCTTCATGGCGGCCTCACCTACAATGACTTCCTCGTCCTTCCTGGCAAAATCGACTTTTCGGCCCACGAAGTCGTCACAGAAAGTCGCATTACCCGAAACATCCTTCTCAAGACGCCGTTCATCAGCAGTCCTATGGATACCGTCACAGGAAATGAAATGGCTATTTCGATGGCGGTGCGCCTCCAGCAAAGACGTTGATCGTGACATTTTCACCGACGCCACGTGTAGTTGTTGGGCGGCATCGGTGTTATACACCACAATCAGCCAGCTGCAGCGCAAGCCGCTATGGTCCGTGCCGTGAAGCGCCATGAAAATGGCTTTATTACCGATCCCGTGGTCTTCTCTCCAGACCATACCGTTGAAGATGTGCTAGACGTGAAGGCTCGTCTGGGATTCTGTGGCATTCCCATCACTGGTTAGTCCACGGTTCCCGCATTGAACTATGTGATGAATTGTTTTTTAACCTTCGTTCTGCCGCACTAACACGTACCTACGTGTGAAATGGGGAGCATTTGCACGGATTCACTGACGCTTTCACTCGATCTATTATACTTGCAAGATCCTCCGCTGATCTATGATAATAGATACTGGCGCATTGGGAGGGAGACTCGTCGGGATTGTCACCTCGCGCGACATCCAATTTCAGCCTCGATCCGTCCGTCTTGCTGACATCATGACTACCAACCTGGTCACAGCTTCGGAGGGCGTCACCCTCTCAGCTGCCAACGACATTCTTCGCGACTCCAAAAAAGGCAAACTCCCCATCGTCGACGCGCAGGGTCGTCTCGTCTCACTTCTGGCTCGATCCGATCTCCTCAAAAATCAAACATATCCCCTTGCTTCCAAACTCCCCGAAAGCAAGCAGCTCTACTCCGCGGCAGCGATTGGTACCCGCCCTGCCGACCGAGATCGCCTTGCCTTGCTTGTAGAAGCTGGCCTTGACATCGTCGTCATAGACTCTTCCCAAGGCAACTCAACCTTCCAGGTGGAAATGATCCAATGGATCAAGAAGACATATCCAGCGCTCGAGGTCGTTGCAGGCAACGTCGTGACGCGCGAACAAGCAGCCACATTAATCGCTGCTGGGGCCGATGCTCTACGCGTCGGCATGGGGTCGGGATCCATCTGCATCACGCAGGAGGTCATGGCTGTAGGGCGTCCTCAAGCCACGGCCGTCTATGCGGTTTCCGAGTTTGCAACCCGTTTTGGTGTCCCCGTTATCGCCGACGGCGGCATCTCTAATGTCGGCCACGTCGTCAAGGCCCTTGGTCTCGGCGCAGGGGCAGTTATGATGGGCGGACTGCTTGCCGGCACGACCGAGGCTCCGGGAGATTACTTCTATCACGAAGGCAAGCGTGTCAAGGCTTATCGGGGCATGGGATCCATCGAGGCGATGGAACAGGGTAAGCCGGGGATGCCGGGGCCCACGAGTTCGAAAGCGAGCGGGAAGCCCGGCAAGTTTCCAACGCCGCCGAGCAAGGCGCAAGCGGAGAACCATGTTCACGAGAACGCGGCCACGACGCGATACTTCTCCGAGTCGTCAGCGGTCAAGGTTGCGCAGGGCGTATCTGGCGATGTGCAGGACAAGGGGAGCGTGAAGGATTTCTTGCCGTACTTGCACGCCGGATTGCAGCACTCGCTCCAGGACATCGGCGTGCGGAACGTGCAGGAACTGCAGGTCGGCGTAAGTGAGGGTCGGGTCCGCTTTGAGCTACGCACGGCGAGTGCCCAGGTCGAGGGCGGTGTGCATGGGCTGAACTCGTGAGTCCCGCCCTGCGCTCTTCCCTTACTTCCCTGCATTCGCTGCGCCTGACTTTTGGCTCCTCTTCCCAACCAGATACACGAAGCGTCTTTTCGCATAGTGGTTTTGCGGCTGTTGGTGCTGCTGCTGCTGCTGCTGCTGTTGTTGTTGTTGTTGTTGTTGTTGTTGTTGTTGTTGCTGTTGTTGTTGTTGTTGTTGCTGTTGTTGTTGTTGTTGTTGCTGTTGTTGTTGTTGTTGTTGCTGTTGTTGTTGTTGTTGTTGTTGTTGTTGTTGTTGTTGCTGCTGCTGCTGTTGGTGTTGGTGTTGATGTGCTGCTGAGGTATGCCATCGCGTCGCTCGTGTGTATTACCAGTTGCCACTTGATCGCCCTCATCGACAGTCCCTGTCGAGTAGTCGGATGATCTGTGAAGTACCTATGTAGTTTAAGACACTTTGGAGGTGCAAAACTCTTAACGACGCTGTAATCCGCTCATTGGTTAGGGTCCCAAGCCCTTACTGTTCATGTCCGAAGCAACGTCATGTCATCCGAGTATGGTCACACTGTATCGTATAATTACACGACAAAACTATTGCCCTGATGAACCTGGCGCATCCCCTGCCCGGGTTGACATGGCGGCTTGGCCCGCAGCGGTGGCCGCCAACCTCGAGCGCTTCCTCTCCGCGTCTGCAAAGAACACGATGATGAGTAGGGTTTAGAAGCACCGATGCTCCTTTAGTCTTACCGGCTTCTTTCTCCTGTTCAATCTCCTGCACGATGGCTTCTATTTGCGCAAGGTCCAGATTCTGAGGCCAATTGTGTAAGCGTGGTGGGGAAGAGCATACGTTGCGTGTGCTTACTGTGACCTTTCCATAGCCCTCCATAACACTGATCTCAATGTTTTTTGCGCCAGTTTGCACGACTTCCAGAAGACTCTTTACTGTGACTTTGATGCTCTCATCGCGCGTCATGTCATCTCTGTGATTCTTCTCCAAGAATTCCCGAACAGTTTTGGAAGATCTTCCGATAGCATTGGCCTTTCCATGACATAAAGCTAAATGAAACACTACCGATAAGGAAAACGGACGACACACCTTCCAGGCACTGTAGATGCCACTGGGTTCCGTTTGATACAGCCGGGGGACTGTTTCGTTGGGGTCGAAACCCACTATGAGCGTCGAGATCCCAAAAGGCCGGACACCTCCAGATTGCGTGTAGCGCTTTTGGGATGAGATGGAATCGAGTTGGTGACGAATCTGTCGCGCAGCCAAAAGGGCTCACCTGTTGGATTCCCGCGATATGTCTTGTGATATACTCGACAGTGACCGGATCCTCGACCGTGAGGCGATGGCTTTGGCACTCCACCCTCGCCTTGTCGATGAGCACGCGTCCGTCGGCCGTGAGACCTAGAAAGAAAAGCATCACCAGTCGTTTCCTCGGTGTCACCAACCAAGACCGAGAGCCCGGACTAACCGGCAAAGGCGAGACAGATGTGATCGTCGAGCATGACGACCTTTCGTACCGTTCGTGGGTCTTGCAGCTGGAGGACAGACTTCTTTTCCACACCCAAGACCACCACGTCCTTCCCGCGCACACCCACCTGAACTAGTGTGAGACAGGCAGAGATGGATGGAAATCGTGGTACGTACGGCGCAAGTTCCCTTTCTCACCGCTTCCTGAGCATATTCGACCTACGACGCATGAGACGCGCGTTCAAGGGCGCAAGCATGGGAAAGCATACTTGAAACAAATGGCCATCGGGGGAGAATACGGTAAGTGCTACAGGGATGATAAGGCATTGGCTCAGGACGCGAGATCCATGGGTACGAACCGCGATCGTATGACCTGGACATGTTAAAAGTTGGTGTGTACACAGAGCTGTAGCAAGCACAGAGTACGGATCCAGATGGACGCGTAGGCCAGTTTGTTAGATAATCCGGAGTAAGCCGCAACGCAATCTTTTCTCAGTGATCGTACTGTTACCACTGCTGCTGTACTGCATGCCCATCCAGAACCAGAATGCGATTCTTGTGGATGACTCTGAGGATGAAGAAGTTCGAACCATAGCCTCCTCCCATCGGCAAAGTCAAGAGTACGTTCTTTCACGAGCTCTCTCATCTCATCCGCATGACGATCTTGCACTTCTCCCAAGTGAACCATTGTTCTGTATGTTCTGCGATGTCGATGTTAACAAGTACCCACCCGAGGATAGACAAATACACTACGACGAGCACCTTTCCTTGTTGGATACACTGCGTGCGCACGAGCTGTCTTCCTTCCAACCCTTGTCAGCTTATACTCCGAATGTGAACAGCACCCCCTATCGCAGCCCCGCGTTCACGGAACCCACCTTCACCCGTGAAAAAGTCACCGAAGAAAGGCATATTTTTAAATCCTGATGATAAGGACCGCTTCTGGTATCAGTCCCTCGAGAGTGAACCGCCCTCTAATTACACCCCTGGTTCGTACGCATTCGACTTACTCGACTAACCGGCATTCACCTTCCTCCAGGGCTCATTCCACTCTTGAGAAGAGTCTTGTTGAATTCAGTAGAGAGAGGAGCCACTCGTCGCGCCGTTCTCGGTTATGAGAAGGCTGTCCACATATACCATGAGATAAGGGACGCGGGTTGGTGCTGTGGGTAAGTCCCTTTTGCCCGGCGCAGATACAGAGGCCTTCACGAGTAGTCAGGTATAGAAATTTCATGATGCTATGTGCTACTCTGGTGGATCAGCACGTCCAACCAGGATATTTTTCTTTGTTAACCCATCCGACCCCTCCAGGCGTGAACAACCTGAAAGTTTGGATCGAAGAAGCTTGGCAGAGTGGTTCGTGCATTCACAAAATCCGTGCCGGCGCATGGATTGATCCTTTCATGTCAGGTTTTGACCCCGAGGGCGCAGAGGGTTTGAAGGGCGAGCTTGTCGGGCACAAAAAGTGGATAGGAACAGCCGGTATATTTGTTCCACACAGTCGGTCTACCCAGTCGGCTGATCACCGCACGTACAAGAATTGTACGTCGCATTCGCTCACAGAGGAATTCCGTAGGCCACTTTTCGGGTTGAGACGGACACCAGAGTCTCATTCCTATTTCTCAGGTCCCGACTCGCCGACTTCAATACCCCCGATGGCAGTGAGTTGCAACGCCTTGTGACCTTCACCATCGAGGATGATGGAACAGCTGTCCCCTTTAGACGTGACCCTTTTGCTCGATTGGATTAGACGTTATTTCGATGGCGACACCCAGGAACAATCCACCTCCGTGCAAGAGAGGTGGCGAGGGGCATCCCCAGTTGTGATATCAACTCGCATGCCACTTATCCTCCAGCACGCAGGCCATTCGCGTACAATTGTTGGCTACGAGATAGCGAAAGACGGAAGCACTATTCTGCTCGCGTTTGATCCTTCGATGTACGTATGACTCTTTGACTTGTCATTCCCCGGAGATGGTTCAAGTTGCATCAGACGCATGGCACCAATCCGTGACATCGCCCTCTCCTCTTTCAATTCGTGCAACCAGAGGGGGAACCACCCCAGCGATAGCAAACACGGCAGCACGGCGCGACATCGTCTCACGGAGACCCTGAAAAACCCACTCCATTCCCGCAATAAGCGTGCCAGCCCTTCGTCTTCGCCAGGTGTGCGACGGCATGGCTCTCCGAAGCGGTTGCGGGCTAGTCCCGTCGGAGAGGACGTTATCGTCATCGACGATTCGAGAGCATCGCCAGGCCCATCACCGAAATCCCCGCCAAAACCTCACAAGAGTGAGCAGAACCGTACGATGGTCGAAAGGGGGGCAGGAGAGAAAGTGGGCAAGGGTGGGGACGACGGGACGCTGGATCCCAGGAAAGTATTGAGGCTATTCAGGGTTGATCAGAAGAAACTTGCGTGAGTCGCCTAACAATCCGCCGTTCTTTATGGATCGCCTTTCTCACCAAGAGTGTAGGAAAAAGGACAGGTATCAGGTGTTGTGGTGTCCCATGGAGGATCCACTGACTGAATCAGATAAACAAGCACGACGAGAGGTGACGAGTGATCATGTCTGCTAAAGGCGTTCTAATATACACTGGTAGTTGTACATTCATATCATAAACTTAGACCCCAATAATCAGGCACGTCGTAACTCTACGATGAAGTCCTTTACGGTGTATTTCATTACACGAGGCGTACGTTCGATCAATACATTATACTCGGTGCCCTGTCATACTTTGAACAGAGTGGCGACGGTTTACTGCTACACCGATGCCATAGCCACGTCCGCATCAAGTCTACTAGCGACTGGTTCTTGTGGATGGGACGTAGACACACCACCGAACGGAGGGATATCCAACCCAGCAACCGCGCATCGGAGGGCACGTTCCCAAGCTTCCTCGATGTAATATCCCCCAGCGCGCATGATGCCCTCCTTATCCCTCCGCACGGCCTCGCTCGCAAGATCAAAGTACGACGCCCGAACGGAATACAGATCGTCGTACGCGTAATACGAGTCCGTCAGCGGGACGTGCGGCACGTCGGGCACGACGGCGCTGAGCGCCGCACGCGAGCGCAACGCGTGTGCCGTCGAGCCGGGGGCGCCACCATGCTGCCTCTCCATTTGCGCGACGGCCTGGTGCGCCGCTGCCGTGCGGGCGGCGGCACGCTTGAGCGAGTCGGCGCGCGCCTGTGCGACGAGCCGCGCGGCGTCCGCGTCGCTGTGCTCGGCGAGGTTGTCGATCAGCGCACGGCGCTCGACCTCGCGCGCGTCGCGCTCTTCCTCCTCGGCGCGGCGGAGCTCGTCGGCGCGCAGGTGCCGCTCGCGGCGCTCGGCCTCCTCGTGCTCTTTCAGCGCCTGCGCGTAGGCCTCTTCGCGCTGTTGGTTGAGCTCGATCAGCGCCGCGTTTTCTTTTCGGTAGGAGAGGACGCGGGCTTGCGTTTCGGGGACGTCGATGTCGTTGATGAGATTGAAGGCTGGGTTTGTCGTGTGTTTGAGAAATGGCGTGGTGAGGATAGGTGGCGCTCACTGATATCTTCCACTTCTTGCAGGTAATCGTTGTATGAGCGAAGGTCTGGAAAGTCCTCTCTACGCTTGTTGAACCTGGTCCCAGACACAAACGTGAGCTCGCTGGAAGGTGTGAAACAAAAAACCCTTCACGGACTCTTTGGCGAGCTTTCTCCTGATGGCAACTTCTTTCTCCACAACAAGATCCTCAAACGTCTGAGGGATGAAGGTCATCTTTTTGAGCGTCTTCCCGCAGATAGGACATGGCGCCGGGCCCAACGTGTACAGACGGTCAATACAAGATTCACACCTTGACGCATATGGGGGTGAGGGAAATAAGAGTAGATGACGTCGAAGACGCGACGTACATTTTGTGATAACACGAGCTCACAAGCAAGCGGAGCTTTGGGTTCAAGTACCTATCCGATTTGCACACAGGACATTGATCCTCCATGGCCTAGAGTCAATGTGAATGGGGTCACTACATGGAGGCTGCGAGAAGAGAGAGAGACTGACGAAATACTCAGAAGTCCTTCCCGACGCATCTTTGACCCCACCGCTGAATATTATGGTGGAAGATGAAGACTGTGTTTGAGGAGTATGGGAACGTGTCGTTGGCGTTGCAGTTCCTTTGCGGATAGTTGTTCCTTTGAGCCAGCTTCCAGCATTATTCCTGTTTGACATAGACAGACCGAGTAGAGTCAGTGTGGTATGACATGTTCTTATTACGTGACTGCTTCGCGCGCTAACATCACAACTCACAACTCGATCTCTCGCTCACTTAATCACTTCACCGCTCAAACCCTTTGGTACCAGGTCCGCAGCAATGCTCAGGGGGGGAGGAATACAAATACGCGCGTCACAATGCCCCCAACCATTTCACAATCCAAATAACGATGTCTTCGGACCTCCCCCTCACTCGATCTGCCTGGAAAGCTCGCCTCGCTGCCCTCCCAGGCTCCCCTAGCCAAATTCCAGCCTTCTTCTTCGCTCATGGCTCCCCCTTCCTCACCGTCTCCACCAGCAGTGCCGTGGCCGCGCAGAATCCCCATATGCGCGCGATGATCGAGCACACCGGGTTAGAGAGCCCCTCTGCCGATTTTCTGCGCGATTTCGGACCTGCCCTGCTCGCCAAGTATCAACCGAAGGGCATACTCGTCTTCAGCGCGCACTGGGAAACAGAGGGAGAGCAACTCGGTAGGTTACTCACGGCTGCTCGGATGGCCCCAGCGACAATCTCCGTTGCTTACTTTCAAAAAATATGAAACAAAGTGACAGACTATGGGGACGAAAACCCCCTGCTCATGGACTACTTCGGCTTCTCTCCGGACTTTTACGAGCTCAAGTTTGGCTCGCGCGGAGATGCGACGTTCTCCCGACGCGTACTCGAGCTGTTCCACCAGGTAGCGTATCTCTCTCTCTACCTGCGTCGCCTTCCCTCCGTCGTCCGATGCGTTTCTCATCCACCGTACGCGTTCGCCACAGGCAGGCGTCCGCGCTCGATTGACAGGACCGAACGAAGCCCGCGGTATGGACGGACGAGGTTTCCAAGGCCCCGGTCTAGACCACGGAGTCTTCATCCCCTTCCGCCTCATGTTCGGCGAGGAGTTCCGTGGCGTGCCAATCGTGCAAGCGTCCATCGACGGATCGTTGAGTCCCGAGAGCAACTGGAACCTCGGCAAAGCGATCGCCAAGCTCCGGTGCGTGTGCAGCGTGCTTACTACGCATCAATGTTTTTTTGTCTCCTCGAGTGTTTACCTCGTATCGCTATGCTACTTCTCATAGGGACGAAGGCATACTGGTCCTATCAGGTGGTCTGACCATTCACAACCTGCAAGATCGAACTTGCTTCCTCCCGGAAACCGCCAACCCGCTCGTGCGAGAGTTCAATGACGCCGTTTCTTCGGCTATTTCGGTCTCTGATGTGAGCGTCATTCGCCAGAGTGTATTGTACCTCGCTTTGTTAACAGCGCTGTTTCAAAGCCCGTTGCGAGGAGGACCGCACTCCTTGCCCTCACACGACACAAAGGTTTTCGCATGGCGCACCCACGAGAGGAACATTTCGTCCCCATCTATGTCGCAGCAGGCGCAGGTGAAGGTGGTGACGTGCACGTCTTGTCTGGCCTGTATGGGTATCAAACAGTTGCATTCTGTTGAAAATGTGCACAGTGAAAGAAAGAAATCTCCAATCCAAAATAAATGGGTCATTAAATTGCTATGTATATTAAGTATCGTCAATTGGAATAAGTGCAGGCTAAATAGTTGAGTGGGTCACATGGCAACGCACAGGCGGCTTGAAAGCCAAGAAACAAAGAGGCGTAAGGTCCTGGGCTCGTAGGCAAATCATGAAAAATATTCGTATCAGAAGTCATCTATATGACCACTCCTTAGCTCTGGACGGTTGGCCAGATACCTTCCGCCTTCCACTTGTCAACGATTTCGTAAAGGACATCGGCCGTCATGCTGGGCCGCTTTAGATGGTAGCCGATGATGCGCTGGACCTTCTTATTAGAAAGCGCGACGGTATGCTTCGAGAGTGAGAAGGTGTCCATGTATGAACTCAGGGGTGTTCTTGTGACCGGAGGTTCAGACCTTGTGAGCATTTCTGCCCATGTGTTCATGTGTGACTCGTTGATGTCTTCGACAACATCTTCCAGCCGGAACTGAGATGGGAGACATCAAATCCGGTATAACCCTGCTGGGTAAGTGAAAACGTACCCGGATCATTGCGCTGGTGACAAAGTTGTGATATTCGAAAGCAGTACCGAAAATACCTGTCATAGTCTTTCCGGCCTTGTCAAGCGTCGTCCCGTTATCGTCCGTCTGATGAAGTCAGGTTTTGGTTTTGAATACATCAACACCAATGAATGTGATGATACTCACTAGATTGAACAAGGGTGCAATGATTTTTTTGTCTGGCGGAGGCATGCCCGTAACTTCCGCCAATTTGCTCTTGTCGTTCTTCCAGGCGATTTCTTCTCCAGCCAATTTCAGTGCCTCATCGCGGCCAACACGGCACATCCACTCAGCTGCGGCCCAGAGGCCACCAGCAACATCATCGGCATGAACGGTATGCATTGCATTATGACCGGGGCTCCATCTGAACACAAGTAAATAAACAGACAGTGCGGCCAATCGCGAAGGAAACCTACAAAGATTTCATGGGCTTCTTCATGTAACCGTACACGGCGGCCACAGTTAGCACGTTTGTCACTGCAACCCATGTAAGATAGGATGACGGTTAAGGGAGTGGGATACCTACTCAAGCCGAAATCGATATACGGCCCATAAACAAGGCCGATGCGCACGATAACAAGATTAAGGCTAATGAAGAGTCATGAACAGCGAAGACGCAGAAGGACCTGACGCACCCTTCAATGGCACCCAAAATACGAAGCGACTCGTGCCACCATGTCCCAATAACACCATGAGGTTTCACATCTTCTTTCTCATCGTGCAAGCCCTTCTCCGAACACTCGTACCAAGGCTGCTGTAAACGCACGTATGCCTTGACGTTACGGCGAGCAGCTTCCTCCCCAATTAAACGCGCCACGTTGCAAGTATGATTCATTTGGACCTTTAGGAGCGTACATCAGGTTGGCAAGATAAACGTACTTCGACAGCGGGCACGAAGACGGGCGAGGAACGCACCTTCTCGGGACGGTCATGAGCTACGTCTCCAGTCAAGTCGAATACAATCGAATAGGGTTCTTGTCCATCTGGTGGATCAAATGCGGATGACACGATTGCTGGAGGCGGCATTAGACATGTCAAAAAAAAAAAAAAAGTAAAACGGGAGTAAACCAACCGGGGACAGTCAAATTTGCTTGCTTATATTCAACGTTGTCCTTGGAAAGGACTTGAGGGAATTCCGGTCCAAGATACCTGTTCATTTTGAACGCTATGGGGCCAGGTGGAAATCAAGGTCAAGATGAAAGCTCGCACGTTGTAGGAGGTACTACGGAGTATTTGTCAACGATGCGCAGGTTCTGGATTGCAGTTGAGATGGAGGATGGACAGGCGATTAAAATCAGATACTGACGGCGACAAGGGGATCTCCCTGCAGAGGCATCATCAGACTCGTCAGTGGACGGCCACATGTGTTAACGCCGCCTAGAAAGAGAGGGTGAGCGGAACAAAAAATGAATTCAGAGGGAGAATGGCAAGAGATAGGCCCACGAAGGAAAAGATGGTGGAAGGCAGTTCAGGACTGACCAAAGACGATAACATTCTGTTTTTCGGACATCGGAGGTGATCAGGAAGGGAGAGGGAGAAGAAAATGAGGTAGATAATGGGGGGAGGTGATGAGGGGCCAGGAGGGAGAGAGAAAGGGAGAAGATATAGAAGGAGTGAGTGATAATAAAGAATAAGAAGGAAGAAAGAGGAAAGGATGTATGGCGGGTGAGCGGGAGAGCGAGCGAGAGAGCGAGTAGGTGGTTGGGAGCAGCAAACGGTCAAGTCGCCGTCGGGCTTATTGTTCTCCTCCTTAGTCACTCCGTCCCTCAGCCCGTCGACAGACAGACTAGATCAGTTCCCGTTGACATCTTGTTCCCATACTACTGTACCACACTCTACAGGACAGACATCCCCGTCTCTATCTCTTTTCTTCCTTTAAATATTGATACACGGAAGAAAAATCTTTCCTCAAAAGGTCTGGGTACCGTCTCACACCATCCATGTAAATCCTTTCCGCCGCTTCCGCCAACGGCACTGGTGAACCCGACGCTCTCGATACGTCCCTTGCCAATCCCAGGTCCTATTTACAATCCCGACCAACACAAAAAGGCGCTGTGATTGAGTGCATTTGTGATAAAAGAGACCCTTTACGTCACCGACCTTTATCATTAATTCGGTGGCAAAACCACCCTCGAAGCCCCGCTCACAGGGGGGCGTCTTTCCTGGCAACGCCCCAGGCACGGGGTTGTTCACACTGGATGACCAGCACGCCCCTGTGGAACTATTGATGACGCTCGCCAATACCCCTGGGTCCAAACCCAGTCGTTGTCCTAGAAGCATGGCCTCGGCCACGACTATCTGCTCGACTCCGAGCATCAAATTATTACATATCTTTGCCGCGAGGCCAGATCCTGCAGGTCCGCAATGAATCGTGCGCTGACCCATGAGCTCCAATATCGGTGAGGCACGGGCGAACGCCTGCTTGCTACCCCCAACAAGAAAAGACAACGTTCCTGCTTTAGCGCCCGTTACGCCTGCAGAACAATCGTATAAACTGATTTCTTTCTTGTATTCGTAACCCTTGCATACCTCCAGACACGGGAGCATCCACCATCCCGGCCCCCACGGTGTGTACTTGTGCAGAAACATCACGACCGACTTGCACATCGAGGGTGGTCGAGTCAATGCAGAGTGTGTCCGATGCGTCTGCGGGCGACAGCGAACGAAGCGCTGGCATGATACCACCTGAATCCAGATAGACTTGGCGTACATGAGGCGACGACGGTAGCATGGTGATGATCGTCCCAGACGCCCGAGTGGCCCTGTGGTGTGTTGTGTTATTTTTAGACGGTGAGAAGCCGATCCTAGAAGTGAGCGCTCACTCTTCAAGGCTGGTAGCAACAGTTATGTTGGCTGCATGAAATTGCTTGCGAAAGTTATCCGTGAACCGGGCGGCTGCCTCTGGGACCGCGTCACAAACGACGAAACGATGGTCGCTGGACTCGGTGATCCGTTTCGAGAAAAGGTTGTAAGCCATCTCAGAACCCATGCGCCCTAGGCCGATGAAGCTGATGCTCTTTGCTCGCGAGAACGACAATTGACTGAGAATAGTAGCGGTAGGCCTCATAGTGGTACGGGAATACTAATACTGTACGTTTGGAAGACGGTAACAATACAACCAAGCGAGCCGTATATGGTTTGATGCCTGCGCCGTGTCGCGTGTCGGGATCTTGCGACGCCCACGCGCCAACAAGCCACCGCGGCGCCGACTTCCAGGTCTGCAGAGTCTTCTCTTCTCACAACAATTGTTCGAGGTCTGAGGCGTGATAGATCGTGCCAGTGGCCATATAACTTATAACCGTTGTACCTTATTACTCAGCCAAAACCAATGATCTTTGTAAGGAAGCGAAAACCTTAATTTGGGGAGAAATTGGACTTTGGGGATATCGGGACGTGCAGAGAAGGCTCCTGCGTTGGTTGCATATGTACGTATGGTCTCAGCACAATAAAACAAACAATCGGTCCTGTGTATTGTATCATGGGGGTGTTTTGTGTGTGGTTTGGGAAGCGTTTATTGGATTATTAATTACCGCAAATCTTTTGGCTTCTTTTGGCGCCACTTCACCCCACGAACTGAAATGACTCGGCTTGACCTGCGGTGTCGCTATTTAGTGACAATTCCAAACTGAACCGTGCTTGGGTTATCGCCCTCTGACAATACCCGTTTTGTTCTCTCTATCCAGGTGTGCAGTCCTTCCAAAGCGGCGTTTACTTGCTCGACATGATTCGGACACTCCCCTCTGAATCTTATCCTGGAATTTGGACGGATGACGACCACAACACCGGCGTATCTCCCCCGCCTTATTCTCCGGAGCCGACAAACTCAGAGTCCCTCTTGGTACCGCTGTCCCTTCCTGATTCTGCGCCTTCTTCCTCCAATGATGTCGCGCTGTGGTCGTCCACGGCTTCTTTCTTGTACGAAAGTCCTCTCGTCAACATCAGCCTTGGGAGCCGTGTTTGGAATCTACGGCTGCCCGTTTATGGTTTCAACGGCATCGTGCAAGGAGCCGTCAAGCTGAGTAGAAAGTGCAGCCATGTTGTCCGGGTGGAAGTCTCAGTTGAGAGAGCCTTCCTCTTCTATCAATGCCGGGCACAGCTGATCGACTTGTTTTCATTTACAGCTTCTAGGCAGAGTCAAAATGATCGCCTCGGAGAGGGGACTGGTTTCTGAAGTCGTCAATCGCAATATTGTCACATCTCCGATTATCCTCTCCTGTCCTGCGCGTGGTGAATTTGCTCCTACCGAACAGTCCTTCCCGTTCTCCATCCCATTTCCGTCGTACGTGAGCGGTGGTACAAGCCCACTTCCTCCTTCATATGCATGTTGGTCGCCCACGTTTTCATGTGACGTAGAATACTGCGTTAGGGTCGATGTTCACCGAAAGGGACTTCGCAGACATGAAATGTGAGTCCTCTTTATATCATTTATCCATCTTTGACCCCGTCCTTGTAGGAGGATTCTACCTATATTGTACCTCCCGAAAACCTTTCCCTCCCATCCAGTCCCCACCAGAGGGGAAGCCTTTTTCTCCCTTTCAGATTCGGCCATGTACAGGACCGTCGCGTTACAACCTGTATGGCCCCCGGACGTCGATCCCAGGGTCAAATCCACGAGTCCAGTAGTCGAGGCAAGCTTCACTCACACCTGCATCTATACCCATCGCCTTGCTCACCAAGTAGTAGTTGTCCTACCCATCTGGGCCTACATACCCTTCAGGACAATCCATTCCCCTGAAGCTCAGTATCCAGTGCGTGGAGGCTCCCGCTCTGGCAGAGCTCCTCATCCGAGGATTTGAAGCCCAGTTGGTAACGCACATGGTAGCACGGTCCCCTAGTGGGCAGATCATTGGAGGGCGAGACGTTATCCTCAACAAAGGTGACTTCTTTGAAACCGACGCCACCAAAGAAGGTTTGGTTATCTCATATGTCGATCTTCCTCTTGGCGAGCCCGGAAAGGAGCAGACCTGGGCGATGGCGGAGGTCATTGAAGTAAGCGTGAGTGTGCTGTCCCGCATATTCTTGGACAGACTGAAGTCCTTTGTGGAACAGTATTTGATTCGAGTCTCGGTGCGCTGTCCGGATTGTGCAGTACACTTCTTGCCAACATATCATCACGTCTCACGGATCGGAGTGGCGAGCGAATCGTGGGGTGCTCGTGAACGCGGGCTACTTGCGTTTGGTGGATTTTCCGACCCCGCGCTTGAAACGGTGGACGAGCGGTTGCAGCTACGACGACCCTCGTCTGTCAATTGGTAAACTAAACTGAGGCTTGTATTTTTAACTATGTTACGAGTTATTGGGCTGTA
>Ga0307510_10002047_pt1 | contig 22795 bp, 29 predicted proteins | sample 12_EM_MG_FD_207224 | JGI IMG/M metagenome (GOLD analysis project Ga0307510, IMG submission 207224) | Populus trichocarpa ectomycorrhiza microbial communities from riparian zone in the Pacific Northwest, United States - 12_EM | ecosystem: Host-associated > Plants > Roots > Unclassified | place...
TGGCAACCCCTATGTTACAACACCGTGACTTGGACAGACATAGTAGATACTTGTGCATGTATGTATCCAGCGTTACCCACAACCCGAACAGAGTCACAACGTAGTCCTTCCTGGCTCCTGAGCCCGCATCTTGTGTGACCTGTCTCCCTACGCCCGACCCTTGCGCCTATCGTTTATGGCGGCCACGCCATCTGACTTGGTGATCCACCATCGATCACCCTTGCCTCATCATCTTGCCCCATCCCGTCACCATGTCGAATCCCCTGTTGACATGGTCCTGCAACTGTGACCGTCATGGTCGTCATCGGGTCACTACACCAAGCCTGTCTGCCATTGACATGGCCCTACCACCATTGTGACCGTCGTTGGTGGTCGTGGTCGTGGTCGGGGACAGTGTGGGTTGTTATCACCAGTCAGTTGTCGGGGTCAGTCACAGTGAATGGGGCCGGGGTTGGCCATAGACGTCAGCCATCGTTATCAGGTAGTCGTCATCGTCGTCTGTATCAAGGTGGTGGCCATGGTTGGGGTGTGGCTAGTAATGACTTGGAGATGGCTCTGTCTGAGGGGGGGCCATTGTAAGGCGTAGACTCACCTTGGCCTCGGATTCAGCCGATTCCGACCACATGACGGCTCCTGCACCCACCACTCAACATGTCAACAATACCATCGCACACACGCCTCACCCCTTCGTCGCTCCCTCCGCCTCCATCACCTCGCAATCAACATGCACTCCCTTGACATTTCCATATTCCGACACATCGCACCTCAAATCTCACTACCAACAAGACTCGGATCATCCAGAGCCAGTCGCGCACTGCCTCGAGGACAGAGAAGTGGGCCCAAGCACCACGGGCTTGTTGGATAATGGGCATTGTGCATAGGTCCCCATGCGCCTTTGTATGTTGTTACCTTCTTTTCTTATCAGAAATTCCGCTCACTCCTTTGTTACCTTAGAGCCCTTTTATTTGACCTTGTGCCCACTGCCTTACCCCTTGATATTGAACATCGCCGCACGGGTCTGTTGCTGGCAAGACTGACCCTTTCGACTTTCCTTTTTCTTTCTATGATCTCTCACTCTTGTCCGTAGCATACTTGTCTTGTAATTGCACCACCCCAATCATATAAAAACCCACGCACCTGCCTTGCTGAACAGCAGGCAACAGTGGCCCAAGTTTTCCATTCCCTCTTGTGTGTGTGCTGGGCGATCTAACCCCTTCCTCTCCTTCCCCTTTCTCTTGACTACAACCACTAGCGGATGTGCGATTGCTACTTGCTGTCCGTTCCCTGATCTACTCTACAGCACGTTCTCAGATCCTTGGGAGTGCAGCCTGGTTCTTATTTCACCTTTTACTTCATCCCCTCCTTCTTGAACTCACGCATGGACATGACATCTGCCATACACCATCACATCACCTCTGGCGGGCCCAGTCATGGGAAATTGCATGGCTTCTCACTCACGTTGTGGTCCTTGTGGAGAGTGCGAAGTCCTTGGCCTTTTGACCATGGGGGTGGCATCTGTAGCTTCAAGTTCAAGTTGGTGGCATAGTGTCTGACGAGCTGCCATATACTTTTTATAATATCTGCAAGCTCCTTGATGACAATACAAGCCAGAGGTTGACAACTCATGCGCCAGTGGGCACTTTGGGCAACACTGTGTTGGTGCCATGATTTTATGAAGCTGAATAAGTCCAATTTGATGGGTGGCAATGAAGACTCTGAAGGTTCTGTGGAGCATGAGCTACGAACGCAGATCCGAGTCGATCAACAAAAAAAAAAAAAATCAACAGACATGCACCAAGAACTCTGATGGCCTAGTATAAAAGAGGCGGCCCCCTCCCCCCCCAAAAAAAAAACACCTGCTCTGACCCCCCCATCTGATCCCTCCTTCTATCCATCTCCTCATGGCACGGCATACCTAGTTGAAGCAGCTCATCCCAGTCATCCAGTATGCATGTTCCATATTCCAGACTTATCAACATATATTCACTTCTCTGTCGTCCGCCTCTAACAAGAACAAGGTGTCTGAGCCCACAACTAGGCAATGTGACGTCGCTACCATGCTTCGCATGGATGGGCACATCACTGGGCGATCGATTGCATATGCAGCAACCCAGGTAAGTCAAGCCCAACAGATGTATTTAATGTCTCTGGCTAATCTTTTTTTTTAAAGCTCGTTTTCGCACTGACCAGTGCACCGGAGTGGAAGAAACACTATGGTGGCTTTCACTAATTTCACTTTCCATCATTGTACTATCGTTGATACTTTCGAGGATCCCGATGACAAAGCAGCAGAGAAGAGCGCCAATGAACTCCTGCAATGGTGGAATAGGTATGTTTAAGTCCAATATCCAGAGTGAGAAGCCCTCATATCATTACAGCAAAGTCTTTCCTCCACCCACTGCCGGAAAGGGAAGCCCTGCGGATGCATGAAAGGCGAAGCGTGAATCTTGAAATTGGATTTGGGAGTCTCGTGCAAGGCATGCTCTTGAGAACGCCCCACCTCCAGCGGACAATGCTCTGACTCCAGCAGAGGGTAGCTAGGATGGGCCTATGTCCTCAAAGATCAGAATAGCTGGTAAATGTTGTGTTTCTTGTATACCCCATTATGATCCAATTTGAGCGGTTTAATCCACCATTCCTGTGGAAATATGAATGTTCTGGTATTACTAAGTTGTGGGTACTATATAAACCTGACAATATCACACAAGTTCATTGTGAGTTTGACAAGAACTCATGTATAGTCTCGTGAATGTGCTGGTCTCATAGTGTGCAAAATAGGATCATATTGGGTGCATACTATCTAAATAATGTTGTATCTACTTGTAAGTCTGAGAACAGATGATGCTGGGATCATGCTCGGGATATACGATGGCCTAGGACTCATGCTCATATAAATGATCGTACTAGGGACTTGTGACACAATCACCAGATCGCAGAAAACTCATATAGCCAAGGCAAGATCGTGACACTGATATGCCGCGCGAGAAATTTGACAGGACTGCATGAAGGAATCATGCCCATATAAACGATTGTAGGGTCTTGTGATGCAATTACCAGATGGCATCAAACTCATACAACCGAAGCAAGATCATAATGCCTGCACACATCACACGCCAAAATGACAGGGCCTTACAAGGACACGTGAGCTCAACACAAGGCGGTAACATCCCCGTACCACTCATAGAAACTCACAACATCTTGTATTAACTCACAAGCTGTTATCAGAATCCTGCCGAATTGGTGATGATGATGGTCCGCTTCCGTGATATCCTTGCCTCCAATATCCCTCAGCTTCTCCAAAAATTAGCCATTGCTGCCGTGGTTGAGACCAATGATGTCCACACGCTTGAACTGGAATATTTAAACGTACTGATTGATATCCTCAGGGAGGCGAATAGACATCTTGACTCTCACGACCCTGACGTGGCCTGGCAGCTTGCCCTTCGCCTCTCCCAGTGCTTTGCGGAAGCGTATTCAATGGATGATTACAAAGAGGCGCTGGCTCTTTTTGACAAGGTTATCACTTCCGATCCCAAGAGAGATTTTCCAGGACCACAGGCGGCCAGTGCTCTGTATAACTCTGCTGGACTTGCATCGGAATGAGCACACATGTACGATAACCCAGAGGATTTCGAAGAGGCGATTTATTATTGTCGCAAATTTCTCAGAATATCTTCCCCTGACGACCGGAGGCATGGGATAATCACTTGTGAGTTGGAAGGTTTTCTAAGGACGCATTCAAGTCGCTTCGGTATCACTGGAGAAAGCATCCCAGAAGCACGCTCCCCTGATCCAGAAGTCACCTCCTTCTCCCATCTTATTGCATCTCTTCGAGCCGGATCCACCATTGACAAGAGTAACTGGTGGAAGGTGCCAAAAGAGAAGGCTAATCACGATCGGGCTCTCAACGATGTGTGTCGTACCACAGATATAGCGGGGATTACAGAAGCTATTGAGTATTGTCAACTTCTCATTGCATTAACTCCCTCGCCTAAGAGGATCAGACTTCATCCTGCCTACACCTTGGGGAAAGTCCTCTTTCATGCATTGAAATGCACAGATAACATAGAATACCTCAACAAATCTATTGCCACTTTCCGCAACTACCTTGCAATGTCACCTACAAATTTGGGCAACTCACAAGATGTCAAATCGGATCTTTATTATGCCCTAGCAATCTGCTACAATTTTTCGGGAGACAAGAAGGACTTCAATGAAATGATACAACTGTCTTCCATGGTTTCCAAAGATACCTATGTGAATGCACCAAACCAACTCATTTTTTCACATGTGTGGGCAGAAAATGCACGGCGAAAATGGCACCACACCACCTCCTCAGCATATGAGACCGCCCTCTCGTCGATGGAGGATACTCTGCTGTTCGCTCCAACCCTCGAAACACAGCATTTTCATCTGGTCTTGCTGCGCAATATTTACAAGGAGCTTCCCAAGGACATGGCATCATATGAGGTCAGCAGAGGTCGATTACCGGAAGCAATCCAGGCACTAGAGTGAGGAAGAGCCCTGATCTGGTCTGAGATGCAAGGATTTCGCACCTCGATTTGTCAACTTGCCCTCACTCTGCACTTAGCTGAGGAATTCACCGAGCTCAATCTGGAACTTGAGAGATTGACAACATCTGTCTCTCAAGAAATGAATGACGACAATGGCCATGAAGATGGCAAGGGGATAGACAAATTTGGCCGTCTCACGGTGCGGAATCGCGAACTTTTGGCAAGACGCAAAGAGCTGGTCTTGCAAATACAGGCGCTGCCAGGTCTCAAGGGCTTTTCAAAGAAACCATCGTTCGACACACTCCGTTCTGCTGCCATGGGTGGACCAGTTATTGTCGTCAATCATTCCAAGTGGCGCTGCGATATCCTGATCATTCTCCACGACACCCACCCTTGCCTTATCACCACCCCTGACAATTTCTACAGCCATGCAATCGACCTGAGGGATTGGCTGGTGTGCGCACAAACCAAATACGTGCTCGAATCAAGGCTATACCAGCGGGATTTACAATTTGTACTCAAGAGCTTCATAAACTTGTGGGAAAACCAGTGATTGAAGAACTCCAGAGGCTGAAGATACCAGAACAATCCCGGATTTGGTGGTGTCCGACATCTGTGTTTTGTTCACTCCCACTTCATGCAATGGGCCCGATTTCATCAGACGACGGTGTCTTGCGTTACTTTTCGGACTTTTACATCCCTTCATATACCCCAACTTTATCGGCACTCATTGAGTCCCAGAAGCCCAGCAAATCGTCTTTCGAGAAACCCTCTGTACTACTTGTAGCAAACCCTGATGATTCCCTGCAAGAGGCGTGGTCTGAGATCTGGTCGGTACAACGCCTCAATACCGTGACAAGAGTGACGACTCTTTTGGGTAAAAGGGCAAAGACCCCTGTCGTGCTTGAAGGCCTTCAGGATCATCAGTTTTCTCATTTCATCTGCCATGGAAATCTGGTACCAGAGAAGCCATTCAATGCATCATTCCGACTTTATGAGACCTGTTATGAGACCAATCGCCTGATTCTGCTCGACATCGTGCAGTCTCGACTCCCCAATGCAGAGTTTGCGTTCCTCTCGGCTTGTCACACAGCGGAGTTGACAGAAGGGAGCATCGCTGACGAGGGACTCCACCTTGCCGCGGCAGTTCAATACTGTGGATTCCGGAGCGTAGTCGGGACAATGTGGGCAATGGCGGATCAAGATGGAGGTGATCTGGCAACACATTTCTACAAATCAATGTTCTTGAGCGATGAGCCAGGAGTTCCGTATCACAAGAGATCTGCGTGGGCACTTTGGGATGCCGTGCGAACTATAAGGAAGAAGAAGCGACTTCCTCTTGAACAATGGGTGAACTTCGTTCACTACGGCGCGTGACCGACCGGGAACCATAATGCTTGTGAGTAATGGAGTCAGTTTTGTATGAGTACTGCCTTTGCGCTAACTCATCTGTAGCGTGGATGACGCAGAGATTTGGTCGAGGGAATGATAATATGAAATGACATTCAGCCCGCTATGTTGCCATAGGACATTAGATTGGACGTAATTGGTAAATCATCAATTTACTACATGTAGTACTAAAATGGTCTTGCATTTTCTATTTATATTACATGTACGATACAACAGGTGACATACCGTGACAATGGAATCAACCAAAAGAATGTATGCCTCTTTTTTACTACCAATCTCTCTGGCCTCTGATATGGATAGGGTAAAAAGTGCGAAGAGCGTCAAACCTTGTGAGTTCGAAGAAGGAAGGGGGAAGGGGAGAGTGGTTCAACTGTGGTTGACAGGTGTAGACCAAATGGAAATCTGAGGGTATCAGAGAAGCTGTAGAAATGACCGATACTAAGGTGTTGGAGCGGGGTACAGCGTGATAGCTTCACTGTCAGAACACAGCAAGATTCAAGAACAGGGGAAAGTAGACTGAAGGTGGTAGGATCAGTGAGCGAAGAGATGGGATGGGAGTGAGACACAAAACGATGAATGAGAGACAGGTCAGGTGTTTGAATCGTGCCCGGATCAGAGCAATCAATAAGAATGAAAGAAAGCAAAGGGGGAGAAACCTGACAGCGTTAGTACTGATAAGGGCAAGGCGTTGAAGGGAGACCAGAGGCAGCAGCATGCCTGGTGAGGCAGTGCGACGTCAGCAAGTGGGGAAAAAGGGGTCTTTCAAAGTTGCCATTATTGACCCCATTATTGGTTCCATTATTTTCACCATTATGTCATTTTTAGGGCCAATTTTTGATTAATGGACTAAATAATGAGAAAAATAATGAGTGATTAATGGCCAACTTTGAAACCCCCCCCTGGGAAAATGTCAATAATGGGCTGAATAATGGGTTCCCATTGTCTTGTGGACCTGTTGGCATGGTTTCAGCAGCTTCAAATGTTTGAGTCTCCAACCCACCAGCACCATGCATTTAGGGCCGGACTTTGTATGTACTTGTGAAAATAAAAAAATCAGTGCCCAGGCAGGACCACTACACAATGCCAAGCCAAGTAATTGTGAGTGATGGTCTTGCTTCTGTCAAACAAGGGGCAATCACACAAGGAACATATAAATGATTCAATTTCTGCATGCACTACATTTGAGTAGCTACAGATATCTACTATAGTAAAGGCGGTGATAGTGTTGGTGTCATCAGGGTGCGATGTCGGCATCATTGGGACACAATATCGGTGTTGTCAGGGCGAGGTGTCGGTGTTGTCAAGACATGGTGTTGGTGCGCCTCCTTGCCATCAGAATGCGATGTTGGTGTCATCAGGGTGCAGTGTTGGTGTCGTTGAGACGCAGTGTCGGTGTTGGTGTTGGTGTCGTCAGGACATGGTGTTGGTGTCAAAATTGTGGACGCTCAAGGACATTCAGTGTTGGCAACTGTGCACAGCATGCCCCCTCCTTCTCAACGCACCCCTCCTGAACATCCACAATGTTATAATCCACCCCAATTTTTCTCATCCTTGTCGAACCCCCTCCTCATCATCCTACCCACATCTAAGCGACCACTACCATTGAACCCATCCTCCCTACCAGACCTACCACCGCTACCGCCCAGTGAACCATCCAAACCATCGTCACCCCTTGATCAGCCCCCAGTCGAGCCCCTTGTCCCTGTCCCTTGGAACATCCATCATCAGGAATACTCCTCAATGGAGATGTACCAAGAACCACCCCCAGTAGAGAACCCACTGGAAGACCCAGACAGTCCCATGGAGGACGTGCCGCCGTTAGAGCCGGAACCAGTCACTTACTATGAACCTGACATTCCTGGAGGACAGACACATACCTTGCCCCCTGAAGAGTCCCCTATCAAACCCTGGGAAGCATACCTCACTCAGCCCAGCAGTCCTGTATCCCGCAAGCACTCCCTGTCACCCACAAGTCCTTCCTCAGCACCTATATGCCAATGCACCAGTAGAGAGGGCAGTTACCAGTCAATCACCCCTTCTGCCTCATTGCCCATAGATGGCACCTCGCCCCAGAGTCAGAGCCACCAGTCGACCTCTCCCGGAGGATCCGCAGACAATCCCTCATCCATGCAGAGCTCCGCAGATGATGCGGATAGCGACATGGCCCTTAATTGGGTTACCATCAATACGGACTACCTTAAAGGGCAGTTGCTTACGCTAGGCGCCCATTAGACCAGAACGGGCATGCAGAGACCAGATCTAAGGATAGATTAGGCAATTCCCTGATCCCTCATTTGCTCTCGCTCATTCTCTATTGTTCGACTCATACAGACCACAGCACTTGTCCGCGGAGTACCCTACGATGCAGACAGCCCCCTCTTGACCAGAAGTACCTACCTTAGTGACCATGGCCCGTGCGCGGCCGTGCCTGTATATAAGCGCCCTGTATTTCGACAGTCAAGCCCTAAGCTTGACTTGGTTTCCAATACCAATGTTCTTGAAAGCTCCCTAGTGCCTCCCCTTTTTTCCCGCTTCTTACATAAGCCACTCAGAGTCGTCTCTAGCAACACTAGAGACTTCTACCTCTTCAAGTACTCGCCACTAGTTCACCTCTTAGTACAAGTCGTACTATCAAGGCCCCCTTGGAGCCTTAACACACAAGCCGCTCCCAAGGCATGTGAGGGATGCCGTCCTCTCCACCAACAACAGGTAACACGACACCCTGCACCGCCTTCGCCTCTGCTGCTGCTGCACTGCCATCTGATACGCGTAGAGGGGATGATGACGGCTGCCCTGCCAATGTAGAAGACTTCATGCAGAGTGCTGGACGCCAATACCACAAAGAGCTCAGACATGGTCAGAGTGCACTTGGATGTGTGGGGTGGGCGTTTGGGGGAGCGTGGTGGTTGTGTGGGGTACCAGTGCCATCAAGAGACAGTGGGGAAGGAAAAGGAGGGCCCATTGTGGCCATTTGCATGTGGCTGTAAGGCTTGCCTTCTAGCGATACTCAAGATGTTGACAAGACATGATACAATCTGGTAAGGGTGAGGAACAGTGAGAGGGCGAGGAACATACAAATCGCAAAAGAATGATGATAAAAAACAGTGAGGTCTGCTGGTAACAGACCCACATGGCGATGTAGAGAGTAAAAATGCGGTGGGGTGCACATCATGTCACATTGGAATGATGGCTGTCAAGGCGGTGCGCTCTTGTGGCATCAGCCAGTGAAGGGTAGGCGATCCATGTGTCGTCGGCAGCAGGATTTGAGGTGTGAAGAGAGCGGTGAGAGGGCAAGGAGTCGACAATGAGGGGTGAAGGAGGCGGAGGACAACAGGGTGTGGCATGCGATGGTGGCAAATGTTGCGTTGGTGCCGTCATGAGTGGTGGTTGAATGTGCAGTGCAGCACAGCTGGAAGGTTCCAAATAAAACTCCAAACAAAATTGGTCTCATTAATGGAACATGGAATAATGGCCATTAAAAAGTAGGAGCCCCCAATGGTCCTTAATTGAAAAATGGCCATTAATTGCTCCATTATTGATCACCATTAAAAAGTAAGGAAACAAATAATGAACAAAATAATGGTTGATTAATGGTAACTTTGAAAGACCCTAATAAGGCGATGCAGGCGACCCTGCAGGATCTTGGGCTGGTGGTGTGACAGAGTGGCGTGGCATTGTGGAATAAGAGGAAAAGGAGAAGAGGAAGGAGAAGAGAGCACGTGCAGAGAAATAGATGTGCCTGACTCACTTGGCCTGAGGGACAGCAGATCTTCCAGGCTCAGATCATATGAGTGGGCACTCTGAAGTGCTCATTCCAAGCCAAGCGTGTGATCCCACCTTACAAGGGACATTAGGGTCTTTCAAACATGCCATTAATCGCATCATTATTTGTCCGATTAATTTGTTCATTAAGTCATTTTTTGTGCGAAAATTGGATTAATGGATGAAATAATGAGAAAAATAATGAACAATTAATGGTCAACTTTGAAACCCCCCTCTTGCAAAAATGCAATAAATGGTAAAAATAATGGCTTGGGGACCTGTTGGCATGCTGTCAGCACCTCCATCATGTTTACATCTCCAACCATTGCACCAAGTTTAGGGCCAGATGTTGTATGCACTTGCGTGAAAATACAATAAAAGCAGTGCCTGGCCTGCAATGCTTATCTCATTTTCAATCCTTGTTGCTTGTCTTGCAGTCTCACTTCTGTTGAACAAAGGGGGATCACACAAGGAAAAGTTTAAGGGCTACTGTATATTAGGGATGATGTTTGCATGCACTCCACAAGAGCAGGAGGCATGGTTTATATACACATTTGAGTACATAAGATATCTATAGTAAGGTGTCGTCAGGACACAATGTTGGTGTCATTGGGACACAATGTCAGTGTCATCGGGACACAATGTCGGTGTCACCAGGATGCGATGTCAGTGTCGTCGGAACATGGTGTTGGTGTCATCAGGATGCAGTGTTCAGGGACCTTCAGTGTTGGCAACTGCGCATGCCCCACCCCTCCTACTTGATGCGCCCCTCCTGAATATCCATGAGCCGCTCCCAAAGTGTGTGCGGGATGCTGTCCTCTCCACCAACAATGGGTAGCACGATGCCCTACACTGCCTTCACCTCTCCTGCTTCCACATTGCCACCAGTACTGCTACACTGCCATCTGATGTGTGCAGGGATGAAGGAAACCCTGTCGTGGCTGTTCGCACATGGCTGTAAGGCTTGCCTTCCAGCGATACTCAAGATGTCAACAAGACATGTTATGATCTGGAAATGTGAGGGATAGCAAGAGGACAGGGAACATATGAAAACAAGGGGACAGAGGGGGCCAATATTGCCTGCCCCCCAAGGCAAGGCTTATATCAAGTCCGGAGCAAGGGAGACAAGCACACTAGAAGCAGAGTGAGCATGAAAAGGGGGTCAGGGAGAAGAGAAAAGAGTGGGGTCTGTCAACGACAGACCTGCGTGGTGACGTATCAAGTGAAAGTGCGGTGGGGTGCATACCATATAACATTGTAATGACAGCTGTCGAGGCGTGGCATTGGCTGGTGAATGGTGGGCTATCTGCGTGTTGTCAGGAGAGAGGGCGAGGAGTCGACCAAGGGGAGGACAAGGAGGAGGCGTGGCGTGCATTGGGGGGACTGACGTGTTGGTTGGCGCATGGAAGGGACGGCAGGCGAAGCAAAATACAAAACACAACAAAACAAAGTTTGGAGTGATTCCAAATAAAACTCTGATCAAAAGTGGTCTCATTAGAAGGAGAAGGATAATGGGCACTTATTGAAAAATGAGCCCCAGCCAGAAATGGAGTGAATTGGATCAAATGTGAACAAATTGGGTTGATGTACCTACAGAATTCAATACAATTAGATTAAGTGGGACCCTCCTTTGTTCCGAATCATTCAGGATCTAATCCCATCAAATGCGAGTTAATACCATTGACCAAATTTGATTGTATTCGATGACATTTGTTTTGAATACATTTGACTCTTTTGATTTGGATCAAACCCCATCAAATGTGATACAATCTCATCAAATCATTGGAAAATTATTCGATCACATTTATTTGCATTTGTTTTTACAATACCAATACTACAATCGTTTCTTTCGAATGGGATCAAATCCCATTGAACTACATACTGAATAAAAGAAAAGTAGCAAACCCCTTTGAATTATTACAGAACAAAACATGGAGGCAAATGTTGTGAAGATGCATTGCAGCTTGCAAAAGAGACCAGGCGGATGCTGGCAATGGCGCGATGGGGGGCAAGAAAGTGGACTAGAAGGTGATGTGAGAGTGGAATAGGGGGGAAAAAACGTGGGTCTCATACCAGGCTAAGTCCATCGCAGCAACTACTTGGCACATGGTGCTCTCCTGGGGGGAAGACACCCCTTCCGTGCGGCCTTTGCCCATGATGAGAACACTGACCAGGGAATTGATTTGTTGTACTCACCTTTATTTCTGCCTTCTTTGCTGCGCCTCTTTCTTCATATGCCTAGAAATGTATGTGACATGTGTGAGCGATAAGTCATACAAGATGGACAAGTGAGACTTACCTTTTGGAGATCGCTATTGATGTGATCCCAGTAGAGGTTGAACTCTCCAATGGTTCCCCCAGGGTTTGCCTCGCACCAATCGACAGAGCATAGGTCCCTGAGACCAAAGTCAGTAATGAAATGGTCTGAGGAAAGCACTTACACCACATATATTCCAACTCCAGGGGTTTTTATCTGTGTATATTTGTACCTTCTGTTGTGCAGATCCTTGATCCTTGCGGATTGTTCCATCATGGCCAGCATGTTGGTATCGTCTGCATTAGACGACGTGATCGATTGGATGTTAGTTGCAATAGGAGGGGTGCTTGGGCCCTGTGTGTTGGTGATTGGGAAGACATAGGAGGGAGGAGGTATGCCTGGGCCCAAGATAGAAGACAACGGGGCACCTGGGCCTGAGATAGAAGACGGTGGGATGCCTGGGCCTGAGATAGAAGACAGCGGGATGCCTGGGCCAGAAACTGTGACATGAGGAGTGGGGACAACCAGACCCTGCATGTGCATGACCATGCTAGGCGCCACTGGTGGGATAGCCTCTGTGCTGTCGGTGGTGTTATGACTGGAATCCCTGTTAGTATTTTGAGTATGCTCGACAGTGCATGTAGATGGGATATCGTGTGGTGTGTCGCCTAGCAGGCAGAAAGTTGCGCTGCATTTGTTGAAGGCATTGGCACTGGGGGGAGGATCGTTAGCAAAATCAACAAATTATTTGAGAACCTACAGTGGATCTCTCAAAGGCCTGGCCTTAGGCCTCGAAGTACCCATGGAGGATCCCTTGCAGACATCTTCCTCAAGCCAAGAAGGCAAGGCAATCATGTGGTCATCATCTGAGCTGTCGGGCACTGTGTCAGTCTCGGGATCGGTCTGGCAATTGCCAGCGTCATTGTCTTCAACCGTAGTCTTGTGTCTCTTCAGGGCTGGTCCCTTCCCTTTGATGTCTTTGCCTTTGCCCACGCTCTTCTTCTTGTGGTAGCCCTTGTACCATCCTGGATACGTCTTTGTTGTGAGATGGTGAACCTTCCAATGGTTCTCACAGTAGCGGAGGATGGGCCATTTCTTCTCCATCTTCTGTGCATATTCGTCTTGGATGCTCCTTGGTGCATCGCCCCATGTTTCCAGTGCCAAACCTCTTGCATATAGGTCCTTCCAGAGGGACCTTGCAAAATATCAGATGTCCCCAGCATGCATACCACTGACCGCTCTTCCATCTGACTGTTTGATAAACAACACAGTAATGTTTTTACCCTGTGTGCATCTTGTCCTTCCATGGGGACCAGGTTGATCCATGGGGTTGGATGAATCCTTTCTCTTGGCTTCAAACTCCATAAATTCCTCCTTGGTCCAGAACTTGATGTCAGGGAAATCAGCTTGTGAATAAGTGGGGGCTGCTTCTGGGTCTGATTCACATTTCATGGGGGGATGGTAGGGCGTGACACTGGCCCATGGCGCAAAAGATGGCACATGATCTTCCTGATATGGTTTCTTATTGCCAGTAGACTTGGTGAACATTAAGGTGATAAGGAGGTTGTGCAAGTCAAGGAGGTTTTCGTATCTCATTCTGTGGATTACATGAGAGGAGATCTTGGACAATGATAAAGGATAATGCTTACTTGAGTAATCTATGCTTGTGTTTTTCCTTGTGGAGCTCGTTCCACATTAGCTCGTATTGTTGCATGACTTGAATATATGTGTCATGGTCATTGCCCATCAGTCTGATCAAGGGCCCGAGAGCGTTGTTTATTGGGGATGGTATGCCAAGAGGAGAAAGCAGAGAGGAATCGTCAAAGGGGGTGCACAGGCCTGAGCTGAGACTCATAGAGGTTGGGGAAACGTCATCGAGTGGGAAGGTACCAGCACGAGAAACTTCGGTAGCGTTGTATAATCCACTTAAAGACATTGCTGTGTGCTGTTGTGCTGCTTGAAACGGAGTCAGAGGAGACGACATTGACAGACTTTTTTTTCAGAATGTAGCTGTGGGAGAGATGAAGAAAAACAAGACAAAGAGATTGGCATTCATAAATGTGCTCCTTTGTTTCACATGCAAGAAGCCAGAAGATCTTGGTTTGGGCATGCTACACCCAAATATATCGCTACTGTAGAGATTTGTGTATTCTCAGGTTCTCCCTCCAAATTCATCACACAATCGTGATGGGGAATTGCTTGTAGAATGTGCTGTATGCGTTGCATTTGTTGTGTAGATGGAATTATAGCGATGTAATTAATCATCTGGAATGGGTAATCTGAATCCTACAACAGCAGGCCCCCAACGGACTGCAGGGATCTGGAATCGACTTAGCTGCTGCAACAGATTTCCTGGATGCACACAGACTGTGAACCAGATGCGTCACAATTGTAGGCTCGGATTGCCTAATACAGACAAAACTGCTATAGATCAAAGATAAGAACATTGCATACTATGAAACAAAGATGCTGCATGCTCTCTAGATGCCTCACACCACCGCTGGGTCTGGGTGGCCATCAGGGTCACCTCTAGTAAAGTCCTCCTCTGCACCTGCCATAACAGTGACATCCAAACCTGGCTTTTCAACAAGGAAGAATTGTTCGTGTGTTTCTTGTCCATCTATCTCAGGTGCATGAGAAACCATTGCTACCATGGCTTGAATGCATTTGACATCGATGAATTCCAGTGCCGAGTCACCTCGATACTCACAAGACCACAGCGTGTTGACAGAGAGGCCCAGTAGAATTGGATCTGGCCTGGAAAATAGAGAAACGAGCGCGACAGGAACTTCATTGTCTCTGCGGCGGAGAAGTGTGAAGAAGTGAACTTCCGCTATACGTATTTCATCATCAAAAAGTATCTAAGTGTATGGCAATGATAAGCGTGAAGAACACAGCAAGCAAAACATCTGACATACTTTGACATTGCGTGCAGTTTGACGCTTCTCCAAAGGCCTCTGCAATTCCTTCCATGCACTGTAGCAGACCTGGCCAGTGGGAATCCTGAGCCTTGCCCATCAACGAACAGCGACCCTACCAGTATTTGACATAGACAAGAACTTATTTAGTGCATCTACCTCGCATTCCTGCAGACATTCCGGATGTTTATCTCTAGCGCGAAGCAGTACAAATCCGTCCTCTATATCTTTGGATCCACAAGGTAGGTCTCCTGTTACAGCTCCTTCGATTTATCAAGCATTTACGCAGTTAAGTACCACTTAACGACGTGCATCCGCTTATATCAGCTCTCCTTCCTTATTAGTACAATACCCAGTCCGCGTTACTGCTTTCCCGCATTCTTGGACTTACCTGTTATCTAGATACATAGCAGCTATCACTTAACGCGTACTAATTACATTACAGCCACAGTACCTTCCTATTCCGACCACTACTCCCACGCATTACATCAGCCATACTGTACAAGTCACTTCGACTCATTCAGAGTCATACCTCTTGGTATATCTCTAACGCGTGAAGCAGTTCTCTACTGCGGACTGTACTCCCTTTTGCATATGATAGTTTACCTTAGTAACTACTTACTCATCCATTACCAAGGCTTGCTACGCATTCCTTGACTCGTTAGATAGATGACTAGGTAGCTCATGTATATAAGACCTCCTGAAGAGCCCCCAACTCTCCAGACTTGGTCTCTGCAGTAATCCCAGGACCTAAAGCTCCTTAGAGCGTTCACTCCCATTCCCATCCCTCTAAGCAATCCTCTTGCGCTCTAAGTCAAGCACCTAGAGTCTGCTATACTATCTAAGTTAGTCTTAACTTAGCTTTGCACTAATGTAACTGTGCGACCTTTATAACTAAAGGTAGACTCTAAACGCTTACCCGTAAGTACTTGTCGCAGTCCTTACAAATACGCAGAAACTGTGCGTAACATTAGACCAAGTCTTATACTAGTCTAGTTACCACAAACAAAGGCAACTTCCCCTATAGTGAAGCAATATCGAAGAGGGTCCCAAAGCAGCAGGACACCTTCCATATACAAATGTCATATCAAGACCTAACATAATTGGTCATACCATAGCAAGAATATTGATGCGATATATCTTAGCCTAAATTGGTAATACATCTTATCAAGAGTATCAAGACGATACATCTTATCAAGTCGGATCTTATCAAAGCGCGCATTACTATATCTTATCATAAGTGGTTAATGAGGCCCACCTCTTTGAAAGAATACATTCAAGTTCACCACATTATCTTATCAAAAGTTGTTAACTAGGCCAACCTCTTCGAAAGAATATATTAAAAAAGCTCGACATACCGAAGCTTTATAGATCAAAATTAACTGATCTACACTAAAGGCCTTCAGCAGCTGAAGACCTTTATACATTGTCAGTATGGCTCAATTACTAGAACCATTACCTGACCCAGAACTTGAATACCAACTTGTCGAAGTCCAACTTAGATCGACTCCAGATCTACCAGAACACGTTTTAGGCCAAATCCAGTGGCTTAATTTCTCCGAACACCCAGGTTACTACATTTGGGATCACAAGAGAAACACCAATTTACCAGTAGAATTTCTACTAAATCACTGGTATTATATTACAAGATTCGAAACAGTCGAAGGCTCATACATAAGCCATAGCGATCGAATCAATCCATATTCCCATAACACAGGTTATTGGAGAATTACAGATCCAGAACACCCAGATCATATCCCAGAAGAATTACCACCTGTAGCAGGGCCATCATCCCTCACAGTACCAAGAAGACACGCAGAAACCTTAGAGTCAGTAGAACTCTCTCCATTCGAATCCGCACCAAACCCAGAATACGATCAATCTGATCAAGAAGACGAATACTACGAACCACATCTTCCACAAGACACAGACGTATTAGCTGCACAATTTCAACACATCTTAGATCTAGAAGATAGAGAGCCAGAAAACCCTCTCACTCCACAAGAACCAGCGTATCTGCATTTAATACAAGAAGCGGTAGAAGCAGGTTTCGACGTACCTCCTCCTCCTCCTTTAGCAGAACCAGAACAAGAACTACAAGTCGTAGTCTTACCAGCAGAAGTACAAATCGTACCTGCACAACCTATAGTATTTGCACAACAACAAGCAGTAGAGCAAGTCGCTCCTGTACAACCTATAGTCCAGCCCATAATGGCACAACAAGGACAAGCTGCAGCGCAACAAGCGCAACAACAAGCACAACAAGCCCCCGCTCAACAAGCAGCACAAGTAGTAGCACCAGTCGCTACAACAGATAAACTAAGAGGTACACCTCCAGATATCTTTAAAGGCGATGGAAAGCATAGTGAAACTTTCCTACACCAATTCAATTTATATTGGGGACTTAATGAAAGTCATGAAGTGATGCAAGTTCCATACTTCTGCGCGATGTATGCACTATCACTCATGAGAGGACCTAACATAGACGATTGGGTAAACAACCAAGTACTCTTATTGAGAGAACTTACAACCAGAGCACAAAATCCCATCAACAGAAACGATCCAATTTTATGGAACGATTTCAATACTAGGTTCACAAACGCATATACTGATACTGCCAAAAAGCAAACCGCCCAGCAAAAACTAATGGCATTAAAGATGTACCAAGACAATCTAGACACGTACATCTCAACATTTAAACATCTCTGTACTCAAGCAAATTACGACATTACCACTGAAGGTACAATGCACCTCTTCGCTCAAGGTCTCAAACAAAAGCTCTTAGAATCCATCCTTTATCAACAAGGAGGGATCCCCATTACTATTAATGAATGGGAAGATGCTGCCAGAGACAAAATGAAGAAACATGCTTACAGACAAACAATGCTAAATCCTGGACAAGCTCAATTCAAATGGCAATTCACTAAATCTAATGGTAATCGCAACCATAGAAATAAATATGTTCATCCAAATGATAGAACAGTTCCAATGGACGTAGATCCACCAGTGTTCACTCAAGTTAATAAAGCATACACTGAACACAACAAGAAAAAGCACCGCTCAGAAGGACGCTGCTTTAATTGTAGTCGAATTGGACATATGTCTAATGAATGCCCTATGCGCAAATCACAGACATCCCAATTCAAACAATATAATCAATCTAGACCAAAGACAGGTTATCAGTCCACTCCACGCAAGTCTAATCAACCTAAGAAGTTTAAACGCACTTTTCCTAAACCCACAAAGCTAGGAGCACCATCTCAATCCTATGCTAGAAGTGCACACATTGAAGAAATTAGTGAAGATGATGAAGAAGATATTCCAGAACTTGCCGCGCGAGCAGCAAAGTTCAATGAAGGACAACGAGAACAATGGGTAGAAGAAATGAAAAGCTTAGGAATAAATTTTTAGAGAGCCCAACACACGCAGCCATGTTGCGGGCTATCTTTCCTCAGGCTGTATTCGTTCCTAAATGCCCCCAAGTTAAAGCTCAAGTTTCCCTTCAATCTGCACATCTGCACGCAAATCTTCAAGCATTATTAGACTCAGGCGCAACTGATAATTTTATTAGTCCACTCACAGTTGAAAGATTCAACCTTCCTACGATTGATTTACCAAAATCTAGAGTCGTACGCAATGTAGATGGAACCCAAAATAAGAATGGTTCAATCACACACGCGACAAAATTAGAAGTTCAATACAAGAATCACACTATTCCACTATTATTCTTAATAATGGATATGGGTAGTGATTCTATGCTCCTTGGCATGCCATTCCTCGCAGGATTTAGTCCAAATATCGATTGGAAAGAAGGCATATTCCACAGAGACGTCACTGCATCTACTAAAGACGCACACCTATGGACTTCAAAACCTGAAGAGTATATTCCAGAACTCGAAGAAGACGACTTAGAATTTGAAGATGACTACAAATTCATTCCCAGTAATGAACGTAACACTATTACTGTCAGAAAAACTACTACAGCTACTGAGCTAGCTGCTCAAGCCTCTGACAAAAGACAACGCACTTGGGAAGAGCAAGTTCCCAGTGTTTATCATCAATATGGTAAAGTCTTTAGCGATCAAGAAAGTACTAGATTCCCAGGACGACGACCATGGGATCACGCTATAGATCTACTACCAGAAGCACCAACTACACTTAATTGTAAAGTGTATCCATTAGCAGAAGGACAACAAGAAGCGCTAGACAAATTCTTAGATGAACACCTAGCCAAAGGATACATTAGACGATCCAACAGTCCATATACTTCCCCATTCTTCTTTGTTAAAAAGAAAGATGGAAAACTCAGACCAGTTCAAGATTATCGCGCACTCAATAATTGGACAGTCAGAAACACATATCCACTACCACTCATCAAAGAATTAATCTCTAAACTCGTTAAGAAGAAATGGTTTACCAAACTCGACATTAGATGGGGATATAACAATGTCCGCATTAAAGAAGGCGATGAATGGAAAACCTCCTTCAAAACAAACAGAGGATTATTCGAGTGTCTAGTTATGTTTTTCGGACTAACCAACTCTCCAGCCACATTTCAAACAATGATGGACGCATTATTTGATGATCTAGTCGCAACTGGCAACGTTATAATCTACATGGACGATATTCTCATTGTCACAGATAGCGATGACATTGAAGAACATATCAAAATCGTATCCATAGTCCTCAAACGCTTAGAAGACAACGATCTATTCCTAAAACCAGAGAAATGTTACTTTCACAGACACAAAGTAGAGTACTTAGGCGTCATTGTAGGAAATGGACAAGTCAAGATGGACCCAATCAAAGTCAAAGGTCTTACTGATTGGCCCATTCCTACTACAGTTTCAGAACTACGTTCATTCCTCGGTTTTGGAAATTACTATAAGGATTTCATACAGGATTACTCAAAATTGGCACGACCCCTCCACGATCTTACAAAGAAAAATCATGCATGGAAATGGGAAAATGACCAACAAAACGCATTTGACACTCTCAAACGCAAATTTACAAGTTATCCAGTGCTTAGAAATCCAGATCCAACAAAGTGTTATATCGTAGATACTGACGCATCCTCACACGCAATCGGAGCAACAGTGTCACAAGACTTTAGTGATGGATGTCATCCCATCACCTTCTTTAGCAAGTCATTATTACCAGCTGAACGGAATTATGACATATATGATCGCGAATTATTAGCAATCATTAACGCCCTAAAAGCTAATCGTCAACTTCTTTTAGGTGCACAAAAGAAATTCCTCATTAGGACCGATCACAATAATCTTAAATATTTTAAGACTCTGCAAAAGATCAGCCCTAGACAAGCTAGATGGCACAAATTTCTACAAGATTACAACTTCGAAATCACACACTTTCCTGGTAAAAGCAATACCATTGCTGACCTTCTTAGTCAAAGAAAAGACTTTGAAGAGGGAGTAAATCCTAATAAAAGCGTTACACTCCTACCCAAAACTTTATTTACCAGCAAAGAAATCAAAGTTAATAAGGTTTATCTAGAAGATAATCCTGAAACATGTCGCAAAGTCTTACAAGAAATCCATGACTCACCCATCGGTGGTCATCCAGGCATTTCTAATACATACGACTTAGTCAAACGAAACTATGAAGGACCACGATTACGCAAATTTGTAGAAGATTATGTGAAAGGCTGTGCAACATGTCAAGAAACAAAAGTCATCACACACATGAAACGCGCACCGCTTTATCACCTAAACACATTTGTAGAACAAGGCCCCTTTCAATATGTTTCAATGGATTTAATTACCGATCTACCAACCTCAAACACCTATGATTCAATCCTTACGATCGTAGATCAAGGATGTTCCAAAGCAGCAAAATTCATACCTTGCAATAAAACCATAGATGGACAAGGCGTTGCAAAGTTATACTTACAACACCTATTCCCTTGGTTCGGAATTCCTAAAAGAATCATATCAGATCGAGATCCAAGATTTACAAGCAACTTTAGTAAAGCTATTTGCAAAGCAACAAACATCCAACAGAATATTAGTTCAGCATTCCACCCACGTACTGATGGACAAACTGAACACATGAATTTATGGATAGAAAACTATCTCAAAGAGTTTGTTAATGGATGACAAGACAACTGGAGTACACTACTTCCAATCGCAGAATTTGCACATAACTCATGGAAGCATGAACATACCAAATACACTCCACATCAATTGATCTTAGGAATCAATCCGTCCGCAAACTTATCAATCAAAGAAGACACTAATCCTAGTGCACATCAACGATTACTAACGATACAGAAAGCACGAAAAGATGCACAACAATCACTTAGTAAACGAATCAAACATTACACACCAAAGAGAACATTATCTCCAGGCAATAAAGTAATGTTAGACTCTTGTAATCTCTGAGTCAATACACCTTCAAGGAAGCTATCACCAAGATGATACAGACCATTTAAAGTTCTAAAACAGATATCACCGGTCGCTTATCGCATAGAACTTCCACCAACAATGAAGATTCATAATGTGTTTCACATAGACCTTCTAATTCCGTACAATGAAACAGAAGCTTATGGAGAAACATACACGCAACCACCTCCTGAGATTATTGATGGAGAAGAAGAATATGAAATCAAAGAGATTATCAATACCCGACGCACAGGCAAGAACAAGAAGATGCAATACTTAGTAAGATGGAAAGGATATCCGTCTGCTGACAATCAATGGGTAGACGCAAAGGACATACACACACCTGAACTCTTAGAAGAATATCTCAGTGCAAAAGTGTAAGCTCTGAAGATATAAAAAGCCTTCAGTTCAGTCGTCAAAGTCCTCAGTTCACTCTGTACACTCTACTCCACTCCTCTCCACTCTTACAGCCAACCAACATGTTCACTGCACTCCATACTCTTGCTGACGTCGCTGCCAAGAGGGCACCACTTTCCTCATCCACTATTGCTGAACCAGGATCCCCAAGTGACATGGACATCAACAGCAGCAGTGATGAGTACACCCCTCCTTCTCTCCTCTTCAAGATAGATCTAGATGAAGAAGAAGAAGAAGCGCCCCCTCTTCTCCCACCAATCGACAACTTATTCGATCAGAACAAGCCAAAGCCCAAATACCAACAGGTCGAACTCCCTTTGGTCAAAAATCTTACTAACATCACACCTACCGACGGCCTATGGAGCATTAACCACGAAGAAGCAATGGCGATGCTTACCAAAGCCATAGATGATTCATGTAAGAGATCACCCAGACATCTATATGTGATGTACTCACAATTGAAATGACTAGCTGACACCAACTGGTCGGTGCCCCCTTACGAAGACTGGACACCTTCCCAGTGCACATGGGACAATGCCCAGCCACCGTGCCTATCCACTCCATCATCCACCACCCTCGTTTCATCCGAAGATGAAGATGAAGACCCACAGATTGGTGTCTTAGACGCTTGGCCATCTCCACCTCCATCTCTGATCCACGGTAATGGCATGCGCCCACCTAATATCAAACTTAGTGGAGAAAACCCTGGCGAGCCATGGATCTTCAATACCATTGGTTCCCCTGACTACTTCCACTTACTCATCCCAGATCCCGCCATGCCACGCGAACAGATCGTCACCCCCTGGATCAAGTACGATCTCACGATCACACAACCCAAAATCGCTGGCACCTTCGGCAAGAATTATCCGATCATACTCCAACGCTTACGCCCTACTGTCGCGAGCGGTACTCGCGCCCCCCAGTCTCAGCTACAAACCCGTAACTCCAAGACCACGTGACCGTGGGAACATATCACATGACCCTATACGTGACTCATCACGTGACCCCTTCGCCACTCATACATCACGTGACTTATCAGCACGTGACCCTGGGAACCTACGACCCCGTGACCCTGGGAAGATAACACATGACCTATCAAGGAACTGGTCATCA
>Ga0307510_10002048_pt1 | contig 22788 bp, 24 predicted proteins | sample 12_EM_MG_FD_207224 | JGI IMG/M metagenome (GOLD analysis project Ga0307510, IMG submission 207224) | Populus trichocarpa ectomycorrhiza microbial communities from riparian zone in the Pacific Northwest, United States - 12_EM | ecosystem: Host-associated > Plants > Roots > Unclassified | place...
ATGCCAAGCTGCTGTCCACACATCAACACTTGGGACTGCGCCCACTGACACAGACAATATGAAGTTTCCCTCATACCCTACTACAAACGACCATGCTCCTCCGCTCCCAATACAACAACTCTCCACTGCGGGGATTTCCTTACCATCACCTACCCCTTCTGCGAAACTCATGAGAGCGGCGTCAGACCACCGTTTCACAACCTACTAGAGTTGACATCTTCCCTTTGTAACAATAGCTTTGCCACTTCATGACACCCTCCCTTGGTAGCCAACCCGAGAGGTGTACGCCCACAGCTGTCGGTTATATCTTCCTATCCTAATAGTAACTTTACTACTTCATCACGCCCGTTATCGGCAGCCCAGGAGATCGGTGTTCGGCCATCATTGTCTGGCATATTGGGGTTGACATCCTCTCGTTCCAACAGCAGCTTCACTACTCCATCATGTCCGTCCTCGGCAGCACACGAGATCGGTGTTCGGCCATCACCATCTGGCATATCTGGGTCAATATCTTTCCATCCCAACAGTATCTTCACTACGCTATCCCACCCAAAGGCAGCAGCCCACGACATCGGTGTTCGGCCCTCATTATCGCGTATATTGGGGTTGACATCCTCTCGTTCCAACAGCAGCTTCACTACTCCCTCACGCCCGTGATAGGCAGCCCACATGATGGGTGTTCGGCCATTATTGTCTGACATATCGGGGTTGACATCCTCTCGTTCCAACAGCAGCTTCACTACTCCCTCACGCCCGTGATAGGCAGCCCACATGATGGGTGTTCGGCCATTATTGTCTGACATATCGGGGTTGACATCCTCTCGTTCCAACAGCAGCTTCACTACTCCCTCACACCCGTGATAGGCAGCCCACGAGATGGGTGTTCGGCCATCATTGTCTGGCATATTGGGGTTGACATCCTCTCGTTCCAACAGCAGCTTCACTACCCCACCATGTCCGTCCTCGGCAGCACACGAGATCGGTGTTCGGCCATCACCATCTGGCATATCTGGGTCAATATCTTTCCATCCCAACAGTATCTTCACTACGCTATCCCACCCAAAGGTAGCAGCCCACGACATCGGTGTTCGGCCCTCATTATCGCGCATATTGGGGTTGACATCCTCCCGGTTCAATAGTAGCTCCACTACTATAGAAAACCCATAATCGGCAGCCCACGACATCGGTGTTCGGCCACCATTATCGGGCATATTGGGGTTTACATCCTCCCGTTCCAACAGTAGCTTCACTACTCTATCATTTCCATAACCAGCTGCCCACGAGATCGGTGTTTGCCCATTATTGTCTGGCATATTGGGGTCGACATCTTCTCGTTCCAACAGCAGCTTCACTACTGCATAATTGAAGGCCCACGAGATTGGTATTCGGCCATCATTGTCTGGTATATTTGGGTTGATATCTTTCCGTCCTAACAGTAGCTTTACTACTCCATCATGTCCCTGATGAGCAGCCCATGAGAGCGCAGTTCGGCCGCCTCTGTCTCTCATGTTAAGGTTGACATCTTCCCGTCTCAGCAGTAGCCTTACTACTTCAACATACCCCTCCTTAGCAGCCCACGAGAGTGGTGTTCGTTGGCAGTTGTCGGTCATGATGGTGTTGACGCTGTCCTCCTGTTCTAACTTTAGCGACTGTACTCAAAGAACCAAATGAGGCTGAGAAGAGAAGACAAACGATTGACAAGCTTCACCCACTAACAGGAAAGGTGGGTAATCAACACAATCACAGAAATATAATCCACGTGCTGGCAGGATTAGTAACCACAGGCCTCCAAGCCAATAGGCCGCTCGAGGTTCAGGCAGAAAATGATAAAGGAAGAAAGTGAGCCAGTAATCAGTTAATGTGACTGCAGTGTTCAAGAAGGTGTCCGTTGTCACCCTGATCTTTGTTGTTAAAGCAGCACACTTAGCAGAGCAAAGAAGGGCAGGAAAGGCTACTTATATAACTTTCTAGGACAGCTGTCCTTGGCAACACTTGGCAGAATATTCACCTCTACTAACCCAAAGGGACCCTAACTAATACTAACTAAACCCGGTACGTAATTCACTGCACTGCCCAAAAATAACATAGGTCCTGTTTGGCATGGCACAAATATCGTGATATTTTGACTTTAATGGCCGTTTTTGCAATAAATCTGTTTACTCGACCTAAATGGAAATGTAAAAAGAAGAACCCTAAATCCTAACCAACAGAAAATGTATGAAATAAAAATTAAAAATTAAAATAATATTATGTAGAAAGTGAGGAGATATAGTGCAAGAATGTATAATACTCGGGTAGGGACGAAAAAATCGGAACAAGGGATCAGTAAGACTGTCGGGTGAGCGAAGTGGAGGGGGAAGAGGGGGGGAATTGGAAAAATTGGAATAGGAATTGTTACAGATATTAAACCAATTACCGGCCAGAGTGCCACTTTGTTTCTGTAGAATACTATTCTCTATAGTTTTATAATACACACTAAACAGAAGAAAGGGAGGAAGTATCTAAATGCTGTGTGCTGTACGATAACCTGTTGGAATTCCGGGTAGGGAAGACGCTAGACGCAAGGTACAAGCTCTAGTGGTAAGTACCCTCTCGGATCATTCACCGATTCTCACCACTAGTACTTCTGTATATAGGATGTACAAAAGTTTGTTATACACCCGGGTTAACGTCTAGAATACGAGCAGGTGTCCGAGAGAAGAAGCTCGCTATTCTGCTCCCCGAAATGCACTTCTTCGGAATATAAGAAGCGCAGAGGCACGCTTTGGAAAGTAGTCGGGATCTCCACGTGCCGGGAATACCCGATGGTTCTCTGCTCCTCTTAAGCTCCAATCGCATAGCTTCCATCACCACTTCCGGTAGTGCGCTGGTTAGGCTCTAGAGACTAGGAGCAGCTCCGACAAGCGCGTGTATCCCCGGTAGAATAGCTGAGCCAAGAGACCGGACAAGTCAAAGGAATATTCCCACAAAACAGGAATGAGTGAGAGCTGCAGCTGGTCATAATCATCACCACCGCCGTCGCTGTTATCATACCATGGTTATGCCCGGCGGTATAGGGAAGGGTTTGGGTCCTTAGGCTTCAAATAGCGCCAAAACTCCCGGACCCTGTGAAGAGGAGAACGCGGTATCATTGCGAGCTCTCTAGATATGGTGATCGAATGGGCCGTAGCGACGGCGGGGGCAATTCCGCGCGGGTACGGGCCGGGAGAATCAGGCCGAGGTTCCTGCAGTTGCATCGCTCGCGCATCCTCGGAATTGTCGGGAGCGGTCAAAGGGCGGGGCGGCGGCACTACACCGCTATCGGCTGCCATAGGGGCCGGATTGTGTTCTTTCCGCTCTAGTAGGCGCTCCATCATATCTCGGGATCCATTCTGAGAGATCCACGCGAGCGCTGTTTGGCCGTTGTTATCTGGCACGTGGGTATTGATGTCATCCCGTTCCAATAACAGCTCCACTACATTCTGCCGCCCGGCCATGACGGCCCATAGGAATGGTGTCCGGCCGCTGTGATCTGGCAAGTTGGGGTTGACGTCATGCCGCCTCAATAACAGCTCTACGATTGTCTCGCGCCCAGCGCTCACAGCCCATACAAGCGCTGTCCGACCCTTTTCGTCTGTCAAGTTAGGATCGAGATCTTCCCGTTCGAGCAACCCCTTTATCGCGCCCTCGGCTCCGAAAAATGCGACAGCCCAAAAAAGCGGTACTCGGCCATCTCCATCTGGGAGGTTGGGATTGACATTTTTGTCTGCTACCAGCATCCTTACAATGCCCTCGTTCTTGTACCCGGCCGCCCGCGAAAGTGGTGTTCGACGATCCTTGTCAAGGAAATTGGGGTCAACATTTTTACATTCGAGTAATATTTTCACCACACTCTCATTCCCATACTCGATGGCCCGAAAGAGGGGAGTTCGACGATTTTTGTCTGGGAAGTTGGGATCAACATCTTTCCGCTTTAGTAGTAATCTCAATACGCCCTCATTTCCACACTCAGCGGCTCGAAAAAGCGGTGTTCGTCCATTATTATCTGGCGAGTCAGGGTTGATGTCCTTTCGTTCCAACAACAGCTTCACTGTTGCCTCGCGCGCATAATGGGCAGCCCAAGAGAGCGGCGTTCGGCCATTGTTGTCTGGTAAGTCGGGGTTGATATCCTTCCGCGCCAATAGCCGCCTTACTATGCCCTCAAACCCATATCGAGCAGCCCAAGAAAGTGGTGTTCGGCCATCGACATATGGTGAGTCGGGATTAACATCTTTCCGTTGTAATAACACCTTGGCTACCCCCTCATTCCCATACTCAGCAGCCCACAATAGTGGTGTACGGCCCGTAAAATCGGTCTTGTTGACATCCCAACTTTTCATCTTCATTAAAAAAGTTGCAATTTCGTTGGCTCCGAGAAATGCTATACAGTGCAGCCCTGTGAATCCCTCCGGGTGATCCCCTAAATCAGAGTACCACGGCAGGGCTTTCCACTCCATTAAAAGGAGCTTAGCAGATATATGGCTATCATATCTCTCAAGCAGGTCTAGCGCCAGCGATTTCACCCGCTCTGTTGTTTCTTTCCTGGCATGGACTCCCCAATAACAGGAGGCGTACTCGAGAAATGGCGCCGTTTTCGGAGCTACACAGAGAGTAGACGGAAGCTCCTTGATACATTGGAAGTTTAGAAAAGTTAAGCAAGCCTCTGCGATTGTCGAATGGGATTTCTGAAAAAGGTCGGAACGGGTGCTGAGATACTCCTGCAATGTAGAGTGTATCAAGCGCACGGTCGATGCTTCCTCATCGACGGTAACAAGCCCTAAGCAGCAGCTCAACAGTGTTTTTATAGAAGGAACATTCTGTGGGTCAAGATCCGTGGCTCCTGCTTCCACCGCCAGGGCCTGGCATATCTCATCGGTCCGTAGTGGGCGCTCGGACTGTGAAATCCACATTAGGGCCGCTATCCCAAGTCTTGGTTGGTCCCCGATTTGCTCCTTCATTCGAACAAGCGTAGCATTGTATGCATCCCCAAGGCCCAACCCAGTGCACATCTTTCTAAGCTTCTCCCTCCTCCGAGAGATAGTTGTCTCTCCCAAAATCGCGGTGATATTTAAAGAAGCAAGGAGAAATCTAAACATATTTATTAGCAAATTACCTACCGCTTGGAGATCTAGGCTCTGCTACGTACATCCCCGAAGCGGTCTTCGGTACAGTATCCATAATATCTGCCTTTAGGTCCTCATCCATTGCTCCAGAGATTGGGTCATCCTCCAGCCTCCGGCTTATAAACCTTCGGATATCCTCCTTCGCCGATTTGATGGGTATGGTTTGCACGCCTCGGGTGAAGTGTTTCTCAATCTCCCCCAGAATGTGTGGCCGCCCCGTAACGAATAGCCGGACGCCTGACGAAGCCTCGGCAATTGATCTTAACGAGCGAAGAAGTTCTGGAAGGCGGCCTGTCAAACATTCGTCCAACGCATCGACACATATAAAGACCCGGCGAAGAGATGCGAGAGCCATCTCTAGTAGTTTGAGAATGTCGGGAAGCAGTAAACCTCTTCCCCCAAGGTTACCTTTCTCTTCCAAAAAAGCATCACTTATTTCTGCAGGCACCGATTCTAGCCTTGCCACCACCTGTTTGAGAAGTGCGCCGACGAGACTTGTTGTCGATTGTTCTTTCTGGGTAAGAAAGTCGCAGTACAGGCAAGTAACCACGACGTCTTCCTGTCCGCGAAACTTATTACACAGATCGTCGATCGCTAGAGAGCTAAATTTCCGGCATAGCTGGTATTTAGCCTTAAAAGAATATTTTCCAAGGGGGGGGAATTATTCAGCGAATCGTGCTCCCCACCTAAGGTAAGTCTTTCCAACACCAGGATCACCAGAGCAATAAAAAGTAGCCTTCTCGGACCCGTGCTCACCATCTCTCCAATTAGTATACTCATTCATTTGTAGAAGCCAATCCCCTACACCGTCCAGCCGACGAATGCGCACATCTTGGTGACGTTCTCGTGGTTCTAACGGTGATAGCCACCTCAAAATTCGCGGCCTTTGATCCAATGGTGTTGTGTTGTAAATATTTGATACGTTAAAACAGTTGCTATTGCCACTGAACTGCGTGCGCTGATCCGTCCCGGGATCCATGCTCCCGGAATATCGCTGGCGTTGTGCTGGTAGATTGATAAGTGGAGAGTACGAGTATCATACAGTTTTGGACTGCCGTGGGGTTGATGGGATTGCGCAGGTTATTATGTAAATTGTTACTAATGCTACGTGTGACACCAGAAGGGATACTTATCGCGCTTGAGTTTAATCGATTAGTGATATAAATACTCGTAGGTGTAGCGCAAAATAACAGCCTCGCCTATCTTCCAACAGAATCCTATAAGGCACAGTAGGGAGTGTGCGAGGGTGGGATAGTTACCAATCTTACCGGTATTTCAAGGAATAACGCTTTAAGTCCCGAGGGTTGATTTTCATAGGATAAAAGGGAGTGGAATAATTACCCAGCTCTCACTCAGAGCGGCGGAAAGTATCGAGTGATTTTTTGTGTCGGCTAAGCGGTGTATTGACCGTTAACTTTTCCGCACGATGCTGGGTTAATACGGCAAAAACCGACAGCACAGAAATTACAGACATCCTGCAGTATGGGAAGCTTAGTGAAATACCTACTGAAGATCTCCAGAAATTCATCGAGCACGGCCCGTTGGCTCAATATTCCGTATTCTCCCGAATATGCAAGACGATTGAGCAATGGGTTAATTAGGTTTGGTGGCGCATGTCCTACGAATGGAGTTTTCCCCATGGGTGATAAATCGCGATTGTGTTAAAATAAACCACTAGCTATACTCAAGTAACAGCCACAATATACATCTTAAACCGAGTCCCTAGCCCCAACGCCAACAAGTCCCTCAAACAGGCTCGCAATTTCTAAAACCCGTGCATCGGAGCCACCCCTCCCCAAGAAAGTAATTGAAAACGGCATCTTTTTTTCTTCATCCATGTAGTGTCCTGCCGGTACCGCGATGGCACACAAATCTAAGACATTGCCAAAGTGGGTGAATGTTCCCATATGAGAGTTTATTGCGATGGGATCTTTCGAAACCGCAGAGATCCGAGGGTGGAATGGGGCAGTTGGAACTATCAGGACGTCGATGTATGATGGGTGGGAGGGGTTGAAAAGTGTGGTGTTGACCTTTCTTGTGAGCCTAGGATTTGTTAGACTGCCCCGGACATAATCGAGAGGGGGGATAATAAATACGTGGTCATCTTTCTCAGATCTTTGTATGCTTCTGCGGCACTCACGCCCTTTTCTAATGCATTCTGGAAGATCTCCCGGATTACGGGGTGTAGCTCATCCTTCTCCTTTTCTAGCCACCTGCCGTCTGGTAAAGCCGCAAGCCGCTCATTCACTAAGGCACCGTCGTATAAGAGCTTTCCAGCCTCTTCAAAAAGCCCCCAATCACCCTCCTTGACCTCCCCCCCAATCTCGTAGAGACTCCCGATAACTTGATAAAATAGTTTCCGGTATTCCGGAGAACACTCTGCCACAGCCTTTCTATCCGGGAGGGCAAACTTCCACTTCTTCTCGCCCAACGCATTTACTATCGGCAACGGTAGTGAACCAGGTGTCTTTGAGTATGGATCATCTGGATCATATCCTCTAACAAGATTCCAGAGTTTTCGGACATCCTTTACACCCCCCTCCGGCGTGACCATAAATGATAGACAGTCCAGCGATTCACAGGCATTCATAACTCCGCTGAAGGAAACAGTGCCTTTTGTAGGTTTCCATCCAACCACACCGTTAAAGCCCGCTGGAACGCGCCCAGACCCGGCAGTGTCAGTGGCTATAGCAAAAGATGCCAATTCCGCCCCTACTGAAACCGCGGCTCCAGATGAGGACCCGCCGGAGACATAGTCCGGGTTGTAAACGGAAGCGGGGGTACCATACGGGGAACGGCAACCGGTTAGGCCTGTCGCGAACTGGTCCAAGTTGGTTTTACCGATGTAGATTGCACCCAAGGATATTAATCGTGAATATATCTTTGAGGAGCGCGATGGGATATGGATGAGCGGAGGGCACGCTAGGGTTGTAGGAATCCCAGCAACATTTATGGAGTCTTTCAAAGTGAAAGGCACACCGTATAGGGGTGGGAGATTGGTGAGATCTGGGAAGAGTTTTTGTAGCGATTTGGCGTAGGATACAGAGGTTGATTGGTCAACAAGGCGTATAAAAGTTGACTTTGTTTGACTGTATTCCTCAATTCTGGTGTAGAGACTGGTAATAACTGTCACGGGGGATAGTCCAGATCTGTAGGATTTCCGGAGAGCAGCTAGGGTTAGGCGCCCATCCCACACTGGCGGTGTTGATGGAGGGCTTTCGAAATCCAGATCTGGAGCGGGAACACTCGGGGAGGGGAGTGCTGGGGCTAATTCTTTTAAGAGGGTTGGAAGAGTAGAGACAAAGCCGAAGAGTCCCTGCGACCAATGTATCATGTCCAAAGATGGAGCTCTGAAGCTATTATTATATCCGGCGGCGCATTCCTCAATTATGCCTATTTCTTGTGAGTTCTCGAGTCCCAATTTTTCACAACTGGTCTCTGGTGACTTACAGCACTCAAACCCGCGATCGTTGGCTTCCCGCACCGTGGTTGTCACGCAGCACTCGGTTGTGACACCCCCGACAATCTTACTTCCGTTAATATTATGATCATGACGACAAGTTGTAGAAATACGTACCAAATGTGTGATTCCCCATCCGACCAACTCCTCCAATAAGTTCGTATTCCAAAATGCTCCTTTTCCGGGTTTATCCACAACTATCTCCCCCCGCTTCGGTCGGCACTCATCCACAATATCGTGCCCATACTCCCCCCTTATCAGTAATCGGCCCAATTTCCCAGGGTCCCCTATAACCTTTGAGTGATTGCTTCCAGGTGCTGACGCCTGGCGGTTCAGCTTTGATGATGGGCAGTCGGAAAGGTCTGGGAGGTGTCCTTCGCGGGTATGGAATATAGGAAGGTCCAATTCACGAAATGCTTGAAGAATTCGAACACAATTAGGAACTGCCGCCGTTACCTCTGTGAGATTTGTCCCAGACTGTATGTCGCCAAACCCCGACGGGAGGATAAAGTCACGTTGAAGGTCTATTAAGAGAAGAGCAGTTGATGAGAGTGGGAAGGTGAATGGGTAGGGCTTTGCTTCAATTGTGATATTTCTCGGGAGAGCCTCCATCACTTTATTTGGCCTGAAGGCCTGCCGATGGGGTTTGGAATGTGGGGACCCAATTTTGAATTATCTTTGATGGCGATTCACCCGATGTTAGGCTCCTGGAGAAAAAGCGGCTTGTTTTCCTCCACTGCGTAGAAAAAGTGGTCGCCAATTATATAGAAAATAAGGGGTACATAGCAGCGGGGTAAACCGGCGCAAACAGGCACCCGGTGGTAGGCTAGGGTCCACAAATACAGAATCATCATGCAGAGTATCTGCCATGCGGAGTTGTTATGATATTCTTTCCTGGAGCTCCTGTATCTCTGCTTATCGTCGTAAAAGGTGACTTTTTTACGTTTGGAAACCACGGGCTCAAACTGATTGGGCGGATTTAAACCTCACACTTTGCTCTCCCAAGAATTGAACGGTAATAACAAGCTGTTTGAGCGTCGCGTGATGTGTGGGCCTGGGTAGTTGATGGGGGTATTCATAGGAGGGGTTGTCTCGGAGTAAAAGAGGGAAAAAAGGCCGCCGAGAGCAGGACCTGAATGACAACCAATGCATGTGTGATACCTGTGAGGCCCCCCGTCGGGCCGAAGGCTTGATTGGTGGTGCGGGGGGATGCTATCGATAGCTACTCGAGTACCTCGATTTAAGCGAGGCTAACCCAAGATTGGCGAATTGGGCGGGTTTTTCTCTCATCACATGAGACGCCCAATGAATAAAACCCCACGATTCTGAAAAAGTCGACTAGATCAACCCTCACAAACCGGGCCGCCGGGTCTGGGAGCTTTGCCTGCCGCGGGGCTGCCGGTGGGCACTTGGGTAAGAACCCCCTCGATCAGGTCTGATCCCAGCACTTCCCGCCGCGAATAACAAGCTGTGAAGCTTAGATTGGCGTTTTCTTGCGCCCAGATACAGCAGGGATTGCTTTTTGAAGTTCTTTACCAAGGGCATTTCAGTGAATATGTGTGAGTGGCGTTGCTGGGGTGGGGTCGAGAACGGTCGCGACGAAGACCGATAGAGCGAGAAAAGAAATAAGACATCTGTAAAGGACTTGTATTTAAGTTGCATGCGTTCTTCCGAACTCCTCTGAACTTCGGATCGTTCAAGAGAAATTGCGGACACGGTATCCGAAGAATTAAACCTTAGCAATGTCTTTATACGCATCAGTGAAGCGCCGCATTCGTGTCCCATACGAAGCTGGGGCATATGGAACCCCCAGATGGAGCAACAAAGGTCAGAGTCTTTGCTCCCCCTCCAAGTCCAATTGATTGATGGAAGAAACTCGAAATAGATCTCGACCCAGTCCCGGTGGAATCGAGGACATGGGGAGGTCTCGATTACTGGGCCTACTGGTGCTCTGACATGCTTGCACCACCGCTTGCGGCAACAGTTAGCACGTGAGTTATCTCCCCTAAAACAATTCTTGAGAGATGTTAAGCAGTAAATTCACAGTGTAATGTCACTCGGATTCACTGCGAGAGAAACCATTCCTATCGTGTTCTTTGGCTTCATGATCTGCAGTGTTGTGGTCACTCTGACGGGCAAGGTCTGGTTCCCTCGTCACAAGTTTTAATTTTTGCGAGTACTGGCTAAGGGAATGGGGATGAAGATGGGTGCGACATATCACGTAGCGTATCCAGTAATTGTGAGGTCTACCTTCGGGATGATTGGAAGTTATCCTGCTATTGTGATTAGAGGTGCGCACTTCTTGAAAGCTTTGGGGACGATGTAGCTGACGTTCTGGATAGCTTTTGTGGCTATGATGTGGACTGCCATTCTCTGTGTACAAGCCGGCGCCTTCCTACAGAACTGCATAGAAGCCATTTGGCCCTCCTTCAAGACATTTCCCAATCACCTCCCCGAAAATGCCGGAATTGATTGTAAGTCATTTTGTCCAGTACGAACCGTTGAAACAGGGATGGTTCTGATTGCACTTTTATATAGCTGCTGGGTTGCTTTGCTTCTTTCTATATTGGATGATCCAGACTGTTCTCTCCTTGATGCCTATCCAGAGGCTCCGGCTCCTGTTCCTAGCAAAAGCCATCATCGTTCCACCAACCTTCGTTGCTCTCTTTCTATGGGCCGTAATGTTCGTCCCTCGCATTAGGTGCTTTCCTACTTGCAATATCTAACGAAATTTATAGAAAAACACATGGCGGCGGCCCCCTTGTAACGGGTAAATACGTCCTTACAACACCAATGAATACGGCCTATTCCGCCCTGACCGGACTCAACGTGATGATTGGCCTTTTTTCTTCTATGGCAGTAAACATGCCTGATTTTGGCAGATTTTCCAAGAACGGTCTTGCCGGAGGTCACCAATATTTTGCATTGCCGATCATTGGAACTTTAGGCGCACTAACGCCTATTTTTGTTACCTCCGCACACTCCGAGATCTGGGGTACATTCGAATGGTACATGCCTGCAGTCATTGCGAAATTTGATAGTCGAGCAGCGAAGTTTTTCACAGGGGCCAGTTTTATATTGGCTACAATCGGGAATCAGATAGCTGCTGGGTAGGTCTTCCCTTTTGATATGCCGAGAGTTGTGCGGGGGGCATGTAGCGAATGTGTAAAAAAAATAGTTTGTAATCGAGAGAATACTGACAGCTCACTTGTTTTATAGTTCTTTCCCTTTCTCGAATGGTAAGTTTCCTGAGCTATATCTATAAAGACAAAGCATCACTCGCCACTCAGAAGGAATGGATACTGATTTAGAAGCAAGACGTCAGTGGAATGGCACCGCAATACATCAACATCTTCCGTGGAACAGTATTCATGTCGATTTTTTGCGTCATCTCTGTGAGTAACCCTACATTACCTCTCCTCACTACAGTTATACTCACACAAATAGACACCCTGGAACATCATCAAGAATGCCACAGGCCTGCTGTCCTTTCTCTCGGGGTATAGTTGTATGATGGGGCCGCTGGCTGGGACTATAGTGTGTGACTTTTATCTAATCCGCAAGCGCAAATTGGATGTTCGTGAACTCTACAAAGATCATGGAATCTACTGGTACACTTGCGGTGTCAACTGGAGAGCCTTCACATCATTTCTCCTCGGATTTCTGCCAACACTCCCTGGTTTCGCACACAGCATCGAGAAGACACTCGATGTTGGTGATGCTTGGAAGGTTTGAATACCTGTCTTCTCTTTGTTCTACAGTCATACTAATGAGGAACGGACGGATGCCTAGCTTTATACATTCGCATGGCTTTTCGGATTTTCTGTTGCAGTCACGTCGTATTATATTATCTGCACTTATATCTCGCCGCCAACGGAGAGCTTGGTGGAGTTTGCGGTGTTACCGCCCGGTAAGGTGGATGCGTCTCTAGGCACTACGCTCGAGGCAGAAGTGGCTAGCGATCATAAGACTGAGGATATCGCAATTGGAGAGAAGGAAATTGAACGGGAGAGCAGGGACTCGCCTGTTTAGTCCTTTGATAGTATCCTCCACATGGGATCCCATAACTGTTTATCTGACGAGATTTAATATTATTTTTGTTACATGTATTTCCACCCTTCCACTTCACAATAACTTTGTAGCTGGGACATAGCAAGGTCGATCTTGCAGTCTCACTGTCATAGAATATTATGCATTCGTGGTTACGGGAATGTGAATTTGATAAGCCTTGCAAAGAACAAAGATTCGCAAATTGTCCCGTTCGTCAAATCCACCTAGCTATCCTATGTGCGATTTCACCAATCGAGTGAGAGAGTATGAACGAATATCAATGACCGAGTTATGGGAAAGATAGATCTGAGGAAAAAATAAAATATTGTGTACATCTCGTAACTTACTAGTAGACAGGGTAGCAACACTAAAATACGTATCCAGATAACATGCAATTTACCCATTGGATAAGAAAGTCTCTCAAGTGGAACGGTAATCCCTTGAGCTTGGGTTCCTAACCCACCCCTTAGTATCGCTCCTACCCGTCGCCACCGCCAACAAGAATGAACTCCATCCTTCATGTCTGCCCGTTAGCCCCCAAGTGGAAACCCAAATAGCATACAAATACGAAGCCCAAGTGCCCTGGAATGGGGGTAGGGGTAGTATTGGCTAGATGCAACCATCGACCCGCCCCACAAGGCCCGACTCCTCTAGGGAGGTACTGTGCCCTAACAAAATTAACCGTACTGGTACATCAGCCATCAGGAAAAACTCCGGCCATGACAACAGCACTCCCACCAACCCCCCCATCATGAAAATCAAAAAAAAGACATAAAATGTAAATACATAGTATAACACATAGTAGGAATTAATATTTGATCCAGAGGAATATCTTTAGGTAGTGTTGAAAATGGGGGGTGGGGTGGAGGGTTGCCTTGCCACGAATGGTTTGTGTACGGTTAATTTTGTTAAGGGACAACATCTCACCGAGAGCTTTCAATGTACGGGGGTGAGCCGCTGGGCTGGCTTTCGAAGTAGGATAGAGGATAATTAGGCCTCCTTTTTAAGTCCCGGAGGTAAGCCGGAGGCTATTCGGGCCAAGTGCTGATGGATATTTTTGTGAAATGTCTGACACCGCCCGCTCGCTCTCGCTACTCCATGGATAGTCGGGCATTCGGGGCCCAGATCCGGACGAGCCAGCTAACATTGGTGACTTTTTTTCTTTCTTTCCTTCATTTCTCGCCGTTTCCATGAGCAATTCTCTGTAAGGCGAATTCCTTCGCCGACCTGCCCACATACTGCGCACTTTCGAAGTTGCCAGGGGCGAGGCTGCAATGCACCTTGCTGCAGAATGCTGGGTTAAGTACTTGCTCTGCTGTGCGGCACAATTATATCACTTCCACCATAAAATCTCATATCACAAAAGGGCTGTGGCCCCGGTGGGTCGGCCATAAACTTCTTGTCCGAGAACTTGTGATACTGTGCACCAGGGGATTTCTTGTGTAGTTGGGAACCTGTTTCCGGAAATACTGTTGATAGTGAGAACCAGGAATCAAGAAGCGAAACCATTCGGATTTCCTGAGCCCGTTGTGCAAGCTAAGTTGGAATCATAGCATCAAGTCCCAGTGGAAGTCGGCGCTAGGGTAACTCAGCTGTGGGGTAACTTGACGATAGGGCTACAGGCTTGGAGTAGAGAACTATTGATGGTGGCCCTATTATCACTCTACGAGCACCTAAGCCGAACGAGGGTTGGCAAAATTAAGTATTTTGGGCTGTGCTTTTGGAAAGACCTGACGTCCAAGTAGGGTTATCCCGGTTTTTACCTGACCCCCTCCATTTCCACAACATGACTGCATCAATGCAGCTAAGACCACCCTAAGATCCCAACTTATTTTCTCCGAAACTCTCTGTTCTATGATTTTTGTCTGGCGAGGTAACTGGGCCACGTCAGGATTAGGAGAGCGGGGAATATGCACGTCTCGTGCATCCGTGGGATAAACCTCTTTCCGCTCCCTATACTCAGCTACAGTGGGATCAATATGATTCTGCCTTTCCGCCTAGCGAGTAGTCTTATTGCGTCGGAGAAAGCGTCGCTACAAGGCTAAGAGCTAGAATTTTTAGCTTAAAACAGCTCCACTGTCTCCACCTGTTGCGATCCACCTTGATGCCCTCCACCAGACTGTTCGGTCAAAGACTTACTACTGATGCTACTTACAATGTGCCAAATACATCTCAGAGTCTTGCTCATGGGAGGTTTTCTTTTATGCCTTTTACTCTTGTCTTCTCCTGTGTCTTCCGAGTCTGCCAGTTCAAGCAGGCCCCCAGCTCTAGTACCTCCCTTTGGTACTACCGAAACTAAGACCAATACCTCTACACTAGTGTATGCACCGCTATGGGTACCTGAGGGAGATGCTTCCTCAGGAATTAACGGTACGAGCATTTTTTGGGTCATAATGCCCTTAGCCGTGGCATGCATGATCCATCCGATCGGTTCTGCCTGTGGTCTCGACAAGGCTTATCGTCACCAAATTCGGATTGGGCCACTCATGTCCCTATTTGACACTTTGCACCTATTGTACGAGATATACCACCACCATTGCAGACACACAGTAGATGGCGATAGCGCAATTCGCCGGATTCAGAGTGCTACGCGAGTGGTAGTAGAAACACGACTACGCAGTCATCAGACGAGAGAGCACGATAATAACAGCAACCTACGGAGTAGTCCGCAGACTGCGACCCTACTCTATCGCTTTGAGAAATGTCTCTATAACACCCCGATCAGGCACCTACTCTCCGTGGTGTTGATACTGCAGTATGCCAAACTCTGTGGCTTCAACGGCATTCCTATGTCTTTCTCTCTGGCGACGGGATATTTTGCTTCATGGATCATCATGGAAATGATACTGCTGTTTGGTGAGGGCCGTGCTGCAATGGATCCCGCCCACGTGGCTCTCAGGCTCCCAACATCAGATTCGAGCTCGCTGCCGATCATTCCAAAATCGGCAGGGAGCACGGCATTCTTGCTCCAGGGCATCGTGATCTCCTTCGGGGCATTCATGTGGCTCCTTACGAGGGATGATTTCGGACTCGCGCCAAGGCACGGAGAAACAGCCCCAATGTTCCATTACCGCTTGGCCGTACTTGCGAATATTGTTTCATGGGCCGCATCTTGTGTAGGACTCGTCCTTGGATATATGTTCGCCTCTGTTGTCGGCAGTAAGTCTGAAAAATTTCTCTCAGGCCACAATTTGTCTTCTCTACTCATGGACACTGCCTATGCATCTCTCGTTATTATCTTTGCAAAGCTTTGGGGTGGTTGGATCATGGCAGTCCAGCTTCCAATCATTGCTTATTCCATGTTTCTCTCTGCATCTCGTTTGTTTTGGCGGAGAAGGGGAAGGGGGGAGTGGAGGGGGGGATGCTGGCCTACGGGGAGCTCCGGGCCTGGGTCGGCTTTCAGCCGTTGGGCTTTCATATATGCTGTAGGATTGCTCTTATTTTATATTTTGTTTTTCAATCCTGAGGGTACGAAGAAGGCTAGTTGGACGGAATGTTTGCCGTAATACGTGGAGGCGCGTCAAATAGACCGAGTGTGATCAGCCACCGGGATAGTTAGCAAGAGAAGGGGCTACTCATACGCTTGTGTTAAATGTACGATTTGCTATCCTGCACTGGTACTGCACTCGAGCTCAATCACCTATGCCCGTCAGTTATGACACATCTACGCAACCATGGCTTATAGATATTTCCTTAGGCATGGCATTGTGTATCATGTGACTTTAGGAGAGTATATAATATATAAAGGAGGATTTTCCCTTAGTTTACCATAGTTCGATAGCGTGAGCATGGAAATTCATATTTAAGTTTAAATTATATCGTGCTCAAATCCTGCCCACAGACTTTACTACGAACAGGGAGATAGGGACGGCCCGCACTTGGGGGCAGAATTACAAAGAAACACTCAGGTTGAAAATATTGGTATCTTGCCACTGGCTTTATGTGATGTGGAAGATGAATGGACTCACGACTGGAAGATTGGAAGAGCTCTAAAGACCCCCCTTTCCCCTTTTTACCGAGACCTAAAGCACTCAGAACGTGTATTATATCATATCAAGGTATGATAGTGATAGCGACACTCTGGTGGCAGCTCGCTCACGACCCAATGATGACTGGGGTAGCGTAGGTAACGGCGCGAAGTCCAGGAGAAAAGCACGTAAGTGGTGGTTGTGGTATGTGTGATGTTCGATGTACAATACAGGAGCTCTCTACTGGTAGCTTAGACTAGGTACAGAAAGAGAGCGCACAAACGCACTAAACAGGAAAAACTCACACAACGGGAAAAACCCACAAGCGGCAGTCACGACCCCAAACCGGTCGTACCCCAAACCAACTATCATACCCAAGCAACTATGGGATTCCAGCTATCAGATAGGTGCATTTTGTAACACCCCGATTTATTAAGGGTAAAAGGTCATAAATAGACAAAATATTTCTTGAGGGATAGACGTTCAATTCTCCGTTTTATGCAATTTTCAAAAATTATACACATGATTGTTATAAGTACCACTTTGAAGTACTAAAACGGCTATTCCTGGAGGCACTGCCAGTGCCTGGGGTATCAAACAAGGTTATCTGGAAGCATTGAAGATGTACCGACAGAAGTATGATATAGAGGCATATTTGATGGACGTTGTTTATGCCCTAGAATGAGAGGCTTGTACTTTACCGTAAGTAGAGGTCAAATTGAAGAATGCCACAGATGTGCCAACAATATGCAGCACGGTCAACTGAGACACCCAAATCACTCTCCGCACAAAGACAGGCCATCGCCCCTGTGCCAACCATATGAGGCCAGAAACATACATCATTGACAACACACTCCTTTTGAAGCAGGGGGTGCCAGGAACACATACCGGTATACGTTGCAACTGAATCCTCACTACTCAAAGCGACCCACACTCAACGTTTCCCAAAGGGCCCAGTAGGGTAACCGATCGCTGTAGTGCCCTAGTCTGGGGCAAAATGGAACGATATCAAGAGTACAATCACGGTCTGTCACTCGGAAGAAGACTCCATCCTATTTGTTGTAATACTAGAATTGATATCGACAAGTAAGAGAGGAAATGGGATTGAAGAATCTCTTAGTTGGCTATGGCACTCAGGTGCGTTGCTATATACCCGAGTACCCCTGTTTCTGTTGTCTGTATCCAGAGTCTCACAGACCTCCGAACACCAGTCCACTAGCTCAATCGCTAAGCATCGTGAACTCTACGATGCTAGCACGGTTACGGTATGATATCCCCATATCCCAACACTATTTCCGACGGGTTTGGTTTGGCGACTAGTGAGGGCCGAGCTAAAAGCCCTGAAAAAGGAAACACAAAATATAGGGAACTGGTACCATTGTGAGGAATGTAATATACTGTGGAGGTTTTTCCGAGATTTACCTCAGCATCTTTAGAGATTGCATGAAGTCATGCGTATTGGGTAAGATGGGTTCTGCATGGTTTTCTGCAAGACATCTTCCCTCCCTCCAATTCGGGAGAAAGTGCGGACATGCTCAAGTTATTCCGTTCGTCGGATCTACCTGGATATCCTGTGTGTGGTTTCACTAAATCGGGTGAGAGAGTATGAACGGCTGTTAAGGACTGAGTTATGGAAAAGATAGATTTGAGGAAAAATATTGTTGTTGTATGCGCCCCGTACTGGTAGTCAAGGTAGAAACCTAAAAGATGCACCCAGATAGCACGCAATTTACTCATCAGGTGAGGAAGCCCCTCAAGTAGGACATAGTCCCCTAAGCTCAAGCTCCGAACTCACCCCTCAATATCGCTCCTACCCATCGCCCCCACCACTGAGCATGAACCCCACCCTTCATAAATGCCCCCCCAAGCAGAAGCCCAAATGGCATAAAAATACTAAGCCCAAAAGTCCTAGAATCAGGGGCAGGGGCCGTATTGGCTAGATACAACTATCGACCCGCCCCCCACAATGCCCGGGCTCCTCTAGGGAGGCATCTCACCGAGAAGTTTCGATGTATGAGGGCCAGTCATTCGGCCGACTTTCGAAGTAGGGTGGAGGATGCTCGGGTCTCCTTTTTGAGTTACGGAGGTTTGGCCAGAAGCCCGCCGGGTCAAGGGTTGATGGAGGTTTTTGTGAAGGGTCTGACATGGCCCACTCGCTCTCGCCATCCTACGGATAACCGTGAGTTCGGGGCCCGGGCCCGGCCCCGGGCGAACCAGCTAACTTGGGTGGCTTTTTTCTTGCTTCTTTCCTTTATCATCTGCCGTTTGCATGAGTAATTCTTCCGATAGTGAATTTCCCGCCTACCCAGCGATATCCTTCGCACTTTCGAATTTGTCGGGCGAGGCTGCGATACACCTTGCGGCGGGATGCTAGGTTAAGTACAGTGCTTGCTCAGCTGTGCGGCACTGTTGCACAATTTCTCATATCACAAAGGGGCTGTGGCTTTGACGGGTAAGCCATGCATTTCTTCTCGCCCAGCCACTCGTGTGATGCCCCGTATATGGCCGGGCAGTTTCTTGTGCTGTTGGGAACCCGCATCTCGCAATTCCGTTGATCGTGAGGATTAAGAATAAAGATGTGAGACTATTCTGATCCCTTGCTCTTTGGCATGGGCTAGGCTAGAATGGCAGCATAAGAGTGGGCTGGATCCCGACCGGGGACCGAGGTCGGCACCAGGACAACCCCGCTGTGGGGTAACTTGACGATAGGGCTACAGGTTTGGAGTAGCGAACTATTGATGGTGGCCCTATTGTATCACCCCACAAGCACGCAAGTCGAACGGGGCTATCTCACACGACCTATCCATGCGCACACGGCACCCCTCGAGCCGATGAGATTAAGCACTTAGGGCTATGCTCACGGAAAAACTCCATGTATCATAGCGTTATCCTTAGCCTCGTTTTTGCTTGACCTCCTCCACTACCGCTACCTCCGACGTCGTTATCACAGAAACCGTATAATATCGGCAATGGCGCGTCTTTAGTTTCCCAAATCCAGAAACGCAAAGAGAACCTCCGGGACCGGGACCATATATCCGCTTGCCTTGAAGATCTACGGAGGTACAGCGTGTAAGTTTTGTAGGCTCCACAAACCAGGACTGCCACCCACACCCCCTGTCTAACCTACAAAACTTATACGCTGTACCTCCGTAGGGGTTGAAGGCTACGAATCTCTGATGAGTGTCACAGGTATCGGTGGCCGGCCACTGAGGAACGCCGAGGAGGAGATAGCAGGCAGTGCCATGCAAAACGGTCCCAAGGTCGGAGTCTTGGGGCCGGAATTACTCAACCATCCTGAACCACAACAGAGCAGGGTGAAGTGGCTTACATGTGATTTTTTGCTTCGATTCATACAGTGCAGGAAAGCGTTAGAGGTTTCAATTTTCGAGACAAGAGAGCCGCCCCAGGAGGAAAATATACTCGTGCACCCCAATCAACCCGCCACTTCCTACATAGCCGTTCTCGAAGTATAGTTCTAAAGTGATGGGAAGATCATTTGCTGCACCTGGGATATGAATAAATTGTATGGTTATTCTTCGGATCTAATTCCAAGGCAATCTCCGGCGCTACGACCCACGAGAAGATATCGGTTTCCGTGCGTCTTTGCCTTTTGTCCCCTCTTCCATATTCCCCCGATTGGGAGGGCCGTAGGAGTGCGAACCTAGCGGATAAATACCGCAAAAACTAGAATAATTGAGAACGAAGCTACTGTAGAACATACAGAATTTCTGCTTTGGATCAAGGGGAGAAAGCACACCGAGAGTAAGCTACCGGTATTCTCCCTCAGTCTTCGACCGAGACAGGTAGAGAGGAATATACAACAGACCTCACTGGGAGAGGCAACTCTAGTTTCCTGTGGTACGAGATGAGATAGGGGGAAAGTGTATAAACCCCATAGCCGACGCAGCTTGGGTGCAAATATCCAGTCAATCGCTTGTGAATTTTAGAATACCGGCAGCCTGGTTAGTGCCTTCCACCGATTAAAAAAATCAAGGTGAGGGGTTGGGCACTTCCCCTCTACGGCTTCTGTCACTATAGCGAGATTCCCAACCATCACAGCTCCTACCGTGACAAGAGTGCAGCCGCAGCGGAAGTGTATTCTTCCGCTTGCTGCTGCACACTAATCGCTGACGCAGGTGGGCATATGATAGTGTTCATTACCGGTACTTCTCTCTATTTCCCACGAGGTTTCGTGAACAGCACAGCCTCCCCCACGAAGGGAGACCCCGCTGTGCTCACACACGAGTTCCATAAGATTCCCACCCGAGGTGCAGTAGATCCTGTGGTAATACGATACAATTTGCAAAACCGCTGACACACTCTTATTAGCAAGCACGGAAGTTTCCAGAATGACTGGTAGATCAGGGGAGGGATAGAGATTCATCGATGGGAAGCCCTCACCTCTGTGCTCCTCTATGTGACCTCGCTCTCATAATAGCGACTCTGGTGGGTCACTAGTCTTTGCTGGTCCTATGGTCTTTTCTCGGTTGAATCCATGAGGAATATGTCCATTGACCTCATAGACGAAAGTAATGATACGTTTCAGTGAAGGCATGCTGTAACCTGAAGAACTCTCTTAAAGCTTTCCCAGGTTCTGCTTCTATGCCCATCCCTTCGTGTTCTCTCTGACCGAAGGTCAGAGTCTTGGAGCTTCGCCTCCTACACTGATAATAAGACTGTTTTCTATAGCTAGGGTGACCCCAAAAAGCTCTGGGTGGAACTCTCTACCTGTATATCCCATGATAACTGTGATTCCTTTTCATCAGGCTGAACATGTGTGCAAGGCAAGGCTCCTAGTCCCCCTCGTATTCATATTCGGTTCTCCCTCTTATTATTTACGCTTCAATTCTAGAGACCAACCCCTAATAACGAGATGATCTCAAGGAAGGGATCTCTTCATATTACCATACTCGTAGGGTATCTTGAGATGTGAATATTGTCTCTAGGTTCGAATGATAGCGGAGAACAGACGAAGAAAACGTACCGCGGCGGTGCCCTTAAACACGAGAGGGGGATTGATAATAACCTCTATACCTACTCTTCTAATTTGTAATACGAGTGGATTCATACTAGCCCCGGTCATTAAGTGCACTATACTCACGTTATAAATTTCTTTCTGTGGGCTATGCTCAGGGGCAATATGATCTTGCCCCCCCCAGCCGGCATTGCACCAGAGAAAGTCTCACTGCAAGGCTGAGAGCCACAATTTTTGGCATAAAACAACTCTGCTGCCCTCACTTGTTTCGACCCACCTGGAAGCCCTTCACCAGACTACCCGGCCAAAGACCTACCGGTACTGCCGATGCGACTTCCAATGCGCCAAGTTCACACCAGAGCCTTACTCACGACAAGCTTGCTTCTATGCGCAGTGCTTTTGCCGTGCCCTGTGTCCTCCAGCCCCGTCATACCCATCAACTCCACGACGCTGGGACGTCCCCTTACGGCCCTCAATGCCTCTACGCCAACAGATCTACCGGAGCCGCCACCCGACGCCACCCCAGGAATCAGCGGTATAAGCATTTTTTGGGTCATAATGCCCTTGTCAGTGGCATGCATGACTCATCCGATCGGTTCTGCCTGTGGCTTCAAAGTTACAGGTACCTATCGTCATGGAATTCGGATTGGCCCACTTATGTCCCTGTTTGACACTCTGCACCTATTGCACGAGATATACCACCGCTACAGAAGCACAGGAGATGGTGGCAGCGTATTCCGCCGGATTCACAATGCTACACGGAAGGTTGTAAAAGGGCGACTGGACAGCCGTTGGGCGATAGAACAGAACAATAGCAGCAACCCACAAGGCAGTCCGCAGACTGCGACCCTGCTCCGTCGCTTTGAGAAATGTTTCTATAACACCCCGATTAGGCACCTGTTCTCCGCGGTGTTGATATTACAGTATGCCAAGCTTTGGGGCTTCCATGGCATTCCTATGTCTTTCTCCTTGGCGACTGGATATTTTGCTTCGTGGATCATCATGGAAATGATACTGCTATTCGCTGAGGGCCAAGCCGCTCTCCCAAGCTCAGATTCGAGCTCCTTACCGACTATTTCGGTTTCAGTCGGGAGAGGGGTATTCTTTCTCCAGAGTATCGCGATCCTCGTTGTAATATCAATGTTGCTCTTGAAAGCACAGAGTAAGTTCAAATTTGTGTCAAAGCAAGGAGAA
>Ga0307510_10002049_pt1 | contig 22775 bp, 27 predicted proteins | sample 12_EM_MG_FD_207224 | JGI IMG/M metagenome (GOLD analysis project Ga0307510, IMG submission 207224) | Populus trichocarpa ectomycorrhiza microbial communities from riparian zone in the Pacific Northwest, United States - 12_EM | ecosystem: Host-associated > Plants > Roots > Unclassified | place...
AGGCCCCCCCCCCCGGTGCTCGTCCCTCACCCATTAACGGGCAATACACAACTTCGACAGGAACGCCGTCATTGGATTCATTACTTGCTGGCCATGCAGGGCTACCGTTGGGCTGCTCGCTTTTGATAGAAGAGCCAGGAACTACAGATTTTGGAGGAGCGTTATTGAGGTACTATGCTGCTGAAGGTATTGCCCAGGGGCATGCAATTACGATAATAGGGTTCGGGGAAAACTGGGTTCGGGATCTGCCAGCTGTAGTTGGTGATGCAGAGAAAACAGATAGCGGGAGTGGTGGGAAACTGAAAGAGGGAGAGCGAATGAAGATAGCTTGGAGGTATGAGAGGTTGGGAGAGTTTGGAAGCGGGATCGGTGGCAGCAGGGGTTTGTTCCTATCCAAGGTTTGTGAAATGCTCTCGATAAATGGACTAACTGGTATGAAATAGCTCAAAGCTTCACGAGACAAGACCCCAAAGAGGCCAGGAACCCTGATACATCCACCGCACCACACGCATTCTGTCACTCGTTCGACCTGACGAAGCGCTTAACGATTCCCCCAACAGCGAAAATATCCTTTATTCCCCCACCACCGCAATCGCTATCTTCACTTGCTGCCGAGACTTCCCCATTCGTACCTATTCTCACCTCTCTCACAAATATCATCAACCAACATCCCCCCACTCTCCTCCATCGAATAATTATCCCTTCCCTTCTGTCGCCATTGGCATACCCCCCTTCTGCGTCCTCTTTAAGACACCTCCTACCGTTTTTACACTCTCTACGAGCCCTCCTTCGCCGGCATTCGTCAAACCTTACTCTCATGATTTCGCTTCCGCTTGAGCTTTATCCTAGAGACACAAGTCTTGTCCGATGGGCTGAGATACTCTCAGACGGGGTACTAGAGTTGACACCCCTCCCACAATTACAAGATGTAAGGGGCCAGGATCAGGGCCCACAGGGCTTGGTGAAGATGTGGAAACTACCAGTGCTCGGGGAGAAGGGCGGTGGCGTTGGTGGACAGAGCGGCGAGGATCTTGCTTTCACAGTGACTAGGAAGAGGTTTGAGATTAAGGCGTACAGCTTACCACCTATGGATGAGGGAGAGGGTGAGCATGATGGGATGGTAGAGGGGGGGAAGGCTACGAAGGTTGACATTGAGTTTTAGAGTTGAAGGTGGGTTGTTTTTTCCTCTTTCCCGTTGGGGGGGTTATTATAGAATCTGGGGCCAATAACGTTCGGAGTATGTAATTTAAAGATCTTCTCTTCTCTGCCATAACCCTCATGTCTACTGGCAATGTTTCGATAGCTTCTTTGGGAGGTTTAGAGAATAGGATAGAACAAACGAGTGATATTTTGTGAATAGAGCTCTCAACTAGACTCCTAGGAGGGCATGCTATTTATTTACACTGTCGATTGGGGTCCAATAGATTCTCAAAATTTTCACAGTACTATGCACGCTCTGTGGATATAGGTGGTAGATGGGGGCGAAAGTCCAAGTGTGCAAGGGAGCTAAAACTAAGTAGAGTGTGCTTGTAATAGATTCTGGGCGGTATAGTATTTGGAGGGCGCAGGTTCGATTCCATAGCCCGGAAGCCTTGGTAAACCTGGGGTATTAAATCGAAACTGTGTTTATGGGGATGACCGATTATCCTTAGCACTTCCACAGAATTGAATATATATATATATATAATGTACATCAGAGAACAATATGTCTCCATCTATATAACATGCTTCTTCCCGTGGAATGGCGAGAATATGCCTCTTACACTCTCGTTCAACGAAATAACTGGTTTGGTAATCCTCTTCAACTTTGCACCGGAGGAATCTCGGAGAAGCTGTGCTTTCTGGAGGATCTGCTGAATTTCTAACCCATCGACCGGTATGACCTTCTCACGACCATTGACTGGTAGCAGTTAGCCATCTATAAAAGAGGTGGCGGGTGGTAATAGAAAAAGAGAGGAATACTGTAGGTGCCCCGGATTATCGGTGTCTTGTTGGGTCGTGGGGCAACGATGATTTCTATCTGTGGGTTTTCCTTGGCAAATTGTGATAGTGAATGTTTTAGGAACGACCTGTCCTTCAGTTAGGAAAGAGGTATCGGGTCGGGTTGCATGATGGTAGAGAGATTGGGGGGGGGAGAGGTATTGGGCAGGTCCGAACATGCCTCATTCCCTTTGAGCTCCCAGCCCAATCACAAAAATTGAATTCCATGCGTTTGCATTGGAGAATAAAGGCCCCTACACCATTCTGTGATTTCGAGACAGCTCGAAGAGCTGAAACAGGCATCACTTCTTCGTTCGTCCGTTCAATCGGTCGAGGACAGCGGGAGGTGGGGCGGCGTGATCTTAAACGGTCGGTGGACAAAAAAGAACAGGCGGTAGGTGTGGTAACGGGATATGATAGATTAAAGGTGAGGGATTGTTGAGTCAGCCGAAGTGGGATCGGGAATCTCGACAGGGGGCGCGTCTGCCAAGACAATTTTCTGGCGACCGACGCGACTTCTGAGGGAATCCCTAATCTCTCTTCTCTCGGCGACAGCCTTCTCTCCTCCAACCCACTTCCTCTGCCATCCAAACACATCTACTTCTCATTTTTTTTGCCGGGAAACACTGTTGGACTGCTTGAAGAACTCGGAATCGTCAATAGGTGAAATAATCAGAAAAATCGAGGCTACCACCAGTCATGGGTGATGAAGTTAGCATAGACAAGTCGCTCTTTCACTCTCGTCTCGGCGGCCTGGTTGCGGCTTGGAAGGATCCGAAGAAGGCGGATTTGTTTGGTGGTGTTGGGTCTATTGTCATAATCTTGGGAAAGACTGTGGAGGGCCCCTATTCGAAGAGCCTTGCTCTGCATGTAAGTTTTCTTGGGACATTTCATCCCTGAATCATCGCTCTCGCATTTTATTCATTCTTCGCTTCAGCTTTGTGGAGAAGTTTTGTGTTCCGAAGCTTACGTGAATTGTGCAGTTCTGGTTGCTAGGATACGAATTTCCGACAACGCTCTTTGTCGTTACCCAGGAGAAATTTTATGTTGTGACTACGCCCAAGAAATGTTCGTACTTGCGATCTCCTTAGTCGATGTTACAATCACAGCGGGTTTTGATCGTCTTGGTGGCGAATTAGCTAACAGCTCCCGTTGCCTGCAGCTAAACATCTAGAAACTCTGAAGGGTGGCAAATTCCCGATTGAAATCCTAGTACGAGGAAAGGATGAGGCACAGAATACTCAAAATTTCAAGGATCTAGCGGAGGTCATCAAGAAATCAGGGGTGAGATTCGCTCCCTTTGCTCGGTTACACGGTGAGGCTCGGAAACTAACCGCCTCTGGTATGTAGAAAAAAGTTGGCGTCTGCATGAAAGACAAGGCCGAAGGTCCCTTCGTCAATGACTGGAAGAAAATATTCCCTGCGGAAATTGAAGGCGTAGAGGAATTCGATGTCAGCTCCGCTATTTCACAGTGCCTAGCGATCAAGGACGATTTGGAGTTGGTAAGTCGAACTATAACAGAGCTTAAGAGCTGGGTGTTGACAATGGGATTAGAAAACTATGCGTGCCTCCTCGCGTTCTTTGGTTGGCATCATGAAGGATTACTTCATCGATGAAATGTCCACGATCATTGACGAGGAGAAGAAGATAACTCACGCACAGCTGTCACAGAAAATCGAGGCGAAAATCGATGACGAAAAGTTTTTCAAAGCGAAAGAGATGAAACTCGGCCCAGATGTATGCACCATTCTAGCTTTGTTATTTATTGCATACAAAGCTAACTTTTGTCATAGTTTGACCCATTGCAACTAGACTGGACCGTTGGACCATTGGTACAGAGTGGAGGAAGGTATGATTTGCGGTCAAGTGCTACATCGGACGATAGCCAGCTCCATGGTGGGATAATTCTGTCAACCATGGGATTGCGGTATAAGAGTTATTGTTCAGCTATTGCAAGAACTTTTCTTATCGACCCGAATAAGGTAAACTTCAGCTCTTGAGTCCGATGAAGGGCTTTGTTAACATGATAATAGTCCCAAGAGAAATACTATAGCTTCCTAGTCGATCTTCAATGGAAGGTTTTATCCGAAATACGCGATGGAGTTGTTTGCAAGGATGTTTATAATAAAGCTATTGCTTTTATTAAGTCAAAGCATCCAGAATTGGAGAAGCATTTCCTTAAAGCTATTGGTTCTATTATTGGAATCGAGGCCAAGGATACAACCACCGCCATCACTGCTAAGAGCAACAGGGTTATTAAGGATGGGATGACCCTTTGTGTTACTGTGGGCTTTGCCGATTTGGAGAACCCAAGGCCACAAGACTCGAAGAGCAAAGTCTATAGTCTTGTTTTGACTGACACCATTAAAGTTACTCCTGGTGACCCGATTGTATTCACTGGAGGATGTTCCAAAGATTTGAAGGAGACAGCATTCTACTTCAAAGATGAAGAGCCGGAGCAAAAGGTCAAAGAGAAGAAACCGGCACCTAAACCAACCCCGGCCAAAAACACCGCTGTTTTAAAAGCCAAGCTCCGTGGAGAGCGCAAGGAGGTTGACGAGGGTGCGGAGCAGAAGAGGAGGGAGCATCAGAAGGAGTTGGCTCAGCAAAAGCAAGAGGAGGGTTTGGCTCGGTATGCGGAGGGCGATGCGGTTGGTGATGGCAAGGGCAAAAAGGCGATCAAACGATTTGAGTCTTATAAACGCGAAAACCAATTGCCTTTGTCGGTTGCAGACCTTAAGATTGTGGTAGACGCTAAGAGCCAAACCATTATTGTGCCTGTTTTTGGAAGACCGGTTCCTTTTCACATCGCAACATTGAAGAATGCCAGCAAAACGGATGAGGGTGATTGGACTTATCTTCGTATCAATTTCCTCTCACCAGGCCAAGGTGTTGGAAGGAAAGATGATTTGGTGAGTGTTTTCTTGTAGCACATTCGTAGAAGAGCTTGTGCTGATAATACTTTTAATAGCCATTCGAAGACCCGAATGCCCATTTTGTACGAAGCTTAACGTATAGAAGCACGGATAATGATCGTATGGCCGAGATCTGTGCAGCCATCCAAGACATGAAGAAGAATGCTGTCAAACGTGAACAGGAACGCAAGGAAATGGAGGATGTGGTGACCCAAGACAATCTGGTGGAGATCAGGAATCGTCGGCCTCAAAGACTTGGAGATATCTACGTCCGCCCTGCTCTAGAAGGCAAGCGTGTTCCAGGAGAAGTCGAAATTCACCAGAACGGTCTTCGCTATCAGTCACCTGTTCGTAACGATCATCGCATTGATGTCCTTTTCAGCAACGTCAAGCATCTCTTCTTCCAACCTTGTGCCCATGAACTCATTGTTCTTATCCATGTCCATCTCAAAGACCCAATCATGGTCGGGAAAAAGAAGACCAAGGATGTTCAGTTCTACCGCGAGGCTACCGACATCCAATTTGACGAGACTGGGAATAGAAAGAGGAAGTATAGATATGGGGACGAAGAGGAATTCGAACAGGAGCAAGAGGAACGTAGACGGAGAGCGCTTTTGGATAAGGAATTCAAAGCGTTCGCGGATAAAATCTCTGAGGCTGGGAAGAAGCATGAAAATGGCGTAGACGTTGACATACCGTATCGTGAACTAGGGTTCAATGGTGTCCCCTTCCGTGCAAATGTGCTTTGCGCGCCTACTACGGATGCTCTTGTGCAACTTACCGATCCCCCATTCTTGGTCATCACTCTTGACGAAATAGAGATTGCCCATTTGGAGAGAGTTCAGGTTAGTTTCAAACCCTACATCGAAGCAATTAGATGTGGCTTACCTAGTGCTTCCTATAGTTTGGGTTGAAAAACTTTGACCTGGTCTTTGTGTATAAAGACTACACCCGGCCTGTTTCTCATATCAATTCCATCCCCATGGAGTCTCTTGAGAATGTCAAGGAGTGGCTTGACTCTTCTAACATTCCTTTCACAGAAGGCCCGTTGAACTTGAACTGGCCAACAATTATGAAGACTGTGATTGCAGATCCCCATCAGTTCTTCAAGGATGGTAATATGATTTCCGGCGTCCTTATATCAACCCAAATACAGACTAACGATGTGCGAATGCAGGTGGATGGAACTTCCTGTCCGTCGAGTCCGATGCCGACGATGATGATGAAGAAGATGAGGTGTCTGAATTCGAAGCTGATAGCTCCGACTCTGAATCCGAGGGCAGCGGGGAAGATAGTGAGTTCGACGACGATGACGCTAGCGCAGATGAAGGCTCTGAAGCGTCGGACGATGAATCTGGCGGTGAGGATTCGGAATGATCTCATTACACCTTATTAATTCATTTTTCATAAAAATTCATGTCATCTTTTTTTCTCTTTTACAGTTATCTTTACACATACATGGTCCCTAGGGAAAAAAATCACATATTCGGAATTTCATTATTGCTCGCTTTTCCAAATAACAGCTCTTTCTTATTATCAAAGAGAAAAAGACAGCTCTAATGCTTTGCTTCGCTTTTGCGGTGGATAGATGATTGGGATGACCTCGAGGATGAGGCCAAGCGGAAGGATAAGGAGGTTTCTGTGAAAGTTGAGGAGAAACCAAAGAAGGGGAAGAGGCGTTGAGTGGGAGACACTTGGATTTGGTTCGATTCGTTGGTAAATGTATGATAATTCACCCTTTCCTTTTTTCTTTTTCTTTTTTAAACTTGCTTTCCAGCTTGTGGGTTTCTTCCCCCCAAAGCCCTCTCTCTGGTGAAGAGATATATCGAGATCTCGGAAGGCGCTGGTGTATAGGCTGGATTGATGGAAGGGCATTGGCGGTAGCTGATTACAGAATTGTCGAGTGGGGGAAGTGGAAAAAGTTGATTGGGACTGATGGATTGGTTTTCTGGGAACTATTGATATGGCATTCTTCTATGGAATTGATACCCTGTTGGGGCTTGTTTTTTTAAAAATTCATAGTGATATCCTGACGCGACGACTACTTAATATTATACATGCCGGTGAAGGCGCAGTAGACTCTTGATGTGAGAAAAAACCTCAATGTAGGGGATCGAGATTTCGCTCTCGGGGGGGCTACCTGCCTTCGCTTAGAAGTATGAAACTAGTCCTCAAGGTTTTGGTTGTAGTGTGAGCCTACTTTATGCCTTGTCGGAACGGCCATTCGTGGGGTGCGAAAAAGTGGGGCGCATTACAATTTCCTCAGGACTTGGGTCTCGTATCATACTTGGAGTGGTATGATATTATTTATTCCGTAAGTCCGTACTCGAGTATCGCATCGTGGCATAATAGTGCTATTGTTTGGGCTCATCAGATCACGATATATCACTCGGCGCTTTGGGGGTTTGAATGTTGGAAATAGCCGTACCCTGAGGCGCACGCGTATGCATCAGCAGGGGGGGGCACGCAAGCTATGAAAAGCTTTCTCCTGTTTGTTTTCCTTCTCTCCTGTCCTTCCCCCGCCTTATTCCTTACCTCCTGTTAACTTTTAAAAGACTTTCCCTTCTATACACAACTCAATTTATCATGGACTTCTTCACCACTTAATAATACAAACTCTGTGCCACCACTTGAACACCTACGTAAAACCCTCATCGCCGATCATTACCTCCGGGTCAATTATTTTCCCAGGATGGGTGCGGTAGCATTGTATGAAGCTTCGCTAGGAAGGCTAAGTTGTGGTGACGTGCCTGAAATTGGGTTAAAGAGGTGGTTGCCTTGAGCAGCTATGCCCTATATATAATATAAATGACGTACTTGATTTCTCTAAATGGAGGATACTCTTCAGCTTAGGGATATATATACGTGTCAAGAATCTCTAATAAGTACATAACCTATCCATTCATCCCTCTTCCCGTTCACCTACCTACCCATTCACCCATCCGTCCGTCCGCCCGTCCATTACACGACTACTAAGAAAAATAAAATAAAATAAATCAAAGGACAAGAAAAATGCATCCTCTAAAGCCCCTCATTCTCCTCCTCCCAGCGGTCCACGCGCTCGTTCAACTCGGCACCTTAAATTACGAGCCCTTCGACGTAATCACCTCCGTCCCCTTCCCCTGGCAAGAACTCCGCGGCCTGCTAGTCCCAGCGGAGACCAAGATGACGCTACATATGCCTCTAGCATACGGCCACCGGGACCTCTACGAGCAACGCATGCTGACATCTCACGACCCCGACCACCCCGACCATGGCAAGTACATCGGGCACGATGAACTGGATCTCTTGCTCGGCCCCACCAATGAGACTTACGAGACGGTCTTAGCGTGGCTGAGGAGGTATGGTATTCAAGAGGACGAGCTCAAGCTCGAGTACGACTGGCTCAGCTTCGAGACTACAGTTGGCAAGGCAGAGGCGCTGCTCAAGGCGAAGTATAGGTGGTATGTAAACCACAGGAATGGGGATCAGGTCACTTTGAGATGCTTGGGGTATAGCCTTCCTAGGGAGGTCAAGGGTATGGTTAGATTTGTGCAACCGACTACTTTGTTTGCTACGAGGGTTGAGGAGGAAAAGGAGGGGGAGGGAGAGCAGGAGAATGAGGTTTGAGAACACGTATGATACTGGGTTTAGGAGAGGTTGATATGATGGGGGATGCTTGGGGAGCACACGTTGCACATTTCGGTGCATGATAGATGCAGAATTTGCTTTCTCCCCTTTCCTCCTTTTTTTCTCTTTAGACAATAACAGTGTTGGTAATTTCTACCTCACCGAGAGAGGGCTCCAAAGAGCTTGACGAAGAGATGAATCTTGAGTGTAGGTAGCCTTAAAGTTAATAGATAATTCGATAATGGAAATACTCCAACGGGAAATCTGATCTTGAAAAGTATTTGTGAAGGAAGGGATGCTATCTATAGAACTGCTGTAGAACCATCTGTCGTAATACGTTATAGGGAAATACCAGTATGTCATTAAGTCAGGCTTTTACAGAGGTAATAGTATTGTAATCTCCCACTGATTATTTCCGCCTGCAGCAAACATATTAGCCCTATCCGCTTTTAAGGGGGGAAAAAAACCTAATAGGTAATCTTAGCGACCATGCATCTTGTCCCTTCCCTTGCTTCTGCATTCATCCGTTCCCAAGCACCTTGGCACCACCCATCAAACAACGTCATACCCTCCAAACATCCCACCAAACCTCAACCACAAAACAATCAATAACCGCTCACTAAATTATAACCACTCCAACAACAACCCCAATGTTCCGCTTCGTACGGCCCCCTCCCCCCTCTCCACCCCCACACATAACTAACTAACCAAAAGCACAAAACCCTCGACGTCCTAACCCTCTTCCACGCCCCCGCCTCCACCGCTTCAAAGCGCATCCTGGAAACCCTACGCTCCAGCCCAACAGCGCACAAAAAGACCTTCGAGCTCGACGTCGTCGAGGCACCCACGGTGCCGACGCCCACGCAGCTAGCCTCGATACTGGAGTTCATTGGGAAGAACCGGGTCGGGGAGGTGGTCCCCGGCGCGAGGAGTGAAGGGGATGCGGCGAAACTGCTTGGGGGAGGGGGAATGGTTAGACCGCTTCTGGTGGATTGGAATAATGGACGGGCGGTGGTTGGGGCGGATGAGGGTGCTGTTTTGAGGTTACTGGAGACGTTGCCGGGGAATTGAGGGGTGTTGAATGGGATGGAGGTTCTGTCGTTTTGTTCGTCGCTTTGGGGGTGCCGCTGTTTTTTGAACTGCTGTGCGTAGTAGCGCGATTGGTAGCTAAAGCTATATTCGGAGAGGTAGGGGTTGGTGGGGAGGGGGGTTCTACGGGAGCTTTCTGGTCCCATTGAGACTACAAATGTGAGCGCCAGTTATGAAGAAATGGTCCGGAAGTTAGGGCAGATCCGTACCTGTACTGTACTACTGGCACTCAATACCCACGAGGAAGCCACACAGATATCCTAACATCTAATGGCAAATATTCATAAAATTTAACTACAGCCCCCAAACCCTCCCCTTCAATGTTGCCGATGCCGAAGGGGGGGAAGGGGAAAAAACAGATAGACAACTTTGCAGCCATCTATGTACCCACTTCGCTCCCGAAAGCTACAAATCTCCTAATTACTCTCAGATAGTTCGGAAATGTTCAAGCCCATATAGTACAAAAAGGTCGAATCGTGCAACCGCGCGGGTGCGGTATAAGTGTGACAGGAAAGAAAGAGGGGTTTGAGAAAAACACCCCCGAACGCCGAACAAATGGAGTATGATATGTAATAATACGATAAAGCGAAAAACGTCCCCAACGAAAAAGGAAAAAAAGAGGATCTGTACATTTAGTATTAAAGAAAAGGACTCCGATTTCCCTAACCAAAAAACTACTCCGCTCACCTTTCTCCCCGCCCCCTTGAACGCTCCAAGAGAGAACTTTATGATCGATGGCCGCAGTCTGCCCCACTAAAGTTGGTCGAAGCGCGTAAGGCTGTGGGTAAGGGAAGGGACATAAGAAGAACCGTAAGACATGGGCACGTTAAGGAGGCACCAGAGCACCGGACCTGTAGGAGCTGGGAGGCGCTGATTCATGATTTTTTGTACGGGGATGGACGATCGCTGGGGTCCTCCTTCGCCCAGTCGACGACTGGAAAGCCTCTCTCACGATTGAATCTCTCACGGCCGATCTCGTTTATGCTCTTGACCTTGATAGTACCTCCCGTGCTGGACTTGACGGTGGCGATGTCGTCGGTCGACCTAGTGCCATTTACGCCAAAGCCGGCTGTTGGCTTGGCCCAGCCAAGGCCTCCAGTCGTCTCCGCCCTCTGGAGGCCATGTCTCGCCTTAGGTGCAACACGAGTAGGCGACCCATTGGCATTCGTTGATATGATGCGTTTGGCGGCTAGGCTCAATAGACCGTTGGTAGGGGGCTTAAGAGGTTGCCTTCCAAGGAGGTTGGGGTTCGCATTGTCCTCAATCTCCGATTGCATTGCTGGTTGGGCCCAAACCTTTTGAGCTCCGCGCGGCTGCATATTTGTGGGATCAAAGAAGGTGTGGGATAGGTTACCGAACGGCATCTTAGGGGGGGGGTCGCGCAGGATGTGTGCCGTAGAAAGTTTCTGATCCGGAGTGGCAACTGTATGGGATGAAGGGGACTCCATCATAATGTCGGCCGGTGAATCCGGGGGCAGGTTAGGGAAACCAGGCCTGGTGGGACTTGCTGATCCGGCGTATCCCGAGTCACCACGGGAATTACTGTTGGATAGGCTAGTAGTGCGTGGAACTAAGTCCATCTGTTCCATCCGCTTCTGTACTTCGGCTTCGATCCTTTGGTTGAATGTAGATTCTGTAAACGGCTCGCCCCCAGCTAGGGCGTAAGGTCTTGGAACCAAGCCCATTCGTGCAATCTGAGCCTGCACTTCAAGCTCAACAGTTTGGTTGAATTTCTCCAGATACTGAGCTTCTAGCTCCCCTCTCATCAGAAATTTCGCCTCTTCGACCTTCTCCTTTATCACTGATTCCGCCCTTACTTCCCAATCAGATCTAATCTTCCCGTTGATCTCCCGCTCAAGTCGCTGCCTTCCTTCGATGAACCTCTGTTCAAGGGTCTTCGCATTGGCTTCGAGGCACGCCTCCCTTCGAAGGCAATCCTCTTCGCGTAGCTTAAGCATTCTACTCACTTCCAGTATTTGCAATTCACGACGGAACACCTTAATTGTTTCATCTTCCAACAGTTGTGCCGAATCCGGTCGGCCATCCGGGTCCACGGTGAGACACCTGGCAACCAGGTCACGAAGGCGTTTGGAGTACCTAGTTGGAATGGGGTTATATTTGCCTTTCCCGATCAGGTTTATGAGGCCGGGAAGGGTATTTGAAGTGAATGTGAGCTCTTGGGTACACAACTCATATATAATGCATCCCATAGACCAGATGTCAGATTTGACTGTATAAGGACGGCCGCTAGAGATCTCGGGAGACATGTAGTATGGGGTTCCTGCATAGGTTTCTGCGAACATATTTCCTGGTGCAAGTTTTTTCGAGAGACCGAAGTCTCCGATCTTGATAGAATTATCTCCCATGACGAAGACTGCTTACCAATTAACACATTTTCAGTGGGCTAGTTGGCATTACTTACTGTTTTCAGGTTTCAAGTCCCTATGGAGTACCTTGACTAAATTTCTCTCTTCACTCTCGGTACGGGGAGTGGGAGGAGTCATATTTTTGTAAGAAAACAAGTCATCCAGTTCTGGGGGATCGATCCCATGGTGGCAGCGATATAGAGCAGTGACAAGTTGCGCCACCACCGCCCAGATAAAACTCTCAGGAAATGAACTGCCGCTCTCTTTAGCTTTTTTTATCAGGCCACCAAGATCACCATTACCACAATATTCCATGTATCTAACAGCTAGCGTCAGCAACGGGTACTAAGCTGCGTTCGGCCTGAGTGGTATTTGGTGCTGTAATAACTCACAAATGAACACTGCTCTCGCTCTTAATGTGCTCTCGATGGTAGTACTTAACAATGTTCGGATGATCTAGACATTGGAGGATTTCGAACTCAGAGGCAAGTTGACTCTTTGCGGTGCTCCCCATCTTGACGTATGAGATCTCTTTCCGTGCGAGTATCTACCAAAATATCAGCAACGGACTCTTTAACGGGGAGTGGGGGAGGGGTCTGACGATTCCGTCCTGCTTTCGTTTGACCTTGCGAATGGTGCCGAAGCACCCATGGCCTATCCGCAATTAATTATAAATCGTCCCAAAAGTACTTAACCAAGAAGCCTTTGGGTGTACCTATAGTGCCAATTACATCGTAATCTGCCGATGTTAAAGGAGGCATTGTAATTTCTCAGGTTTAGGCCCGTGAGTTAAACTGTTGGAGTAAACGAGCCGTGGGCTGGGAGATCGGCAGGGGGGATGTACTGTGCTGAAAGAAGGGAGTGTAGATAGGGGAAGAGAGTAGAGGAGAAGACCCAGCAAATGGCTTGATATACCTGCCGGCAAGAACTGCAAGAGAGCTGTTGTCAAGTTGTCAACATTCAATTGCACTGCACCTTTGTTGCTATGACAACACCTGTTAGGCTGCTTGGCATTTATTTAGAAACCAGGTTAGCTTCCGATGTTTGTGGGTTATTCAACAATTTAGCCGTCGGTGACAAACGGCTTGCGAGTATTGTATCACATCCTGTCCTGAAAACCGCAAGCACACAGGTTGGTGTCGGGGCTAACGTCTTCCTCTTTCAACAGCAGCTTCACTACTTCATGCTCATTACAGGCGGCCCACGAGAGCACTGCTCGGCCATCGTCGTCTGGCGTATCGTGGTCAACCTCTTTCCGCGCCAAAAGTAGCTCCACTACTCCAACGCGCCCATTCCAAGCGGCCCGCCAGAGTGGTATTCGGCCGCTATTGTCTGGCCTACCGGGGCTAGCTTCTCTCCGTCCCAAAAGTAGCTCCACTACTCCAACGCGCCCATTCCGCGTAGCCCACGAGAGTAGTGTTTGGCCGTTATTGTCTGGCGCACTGGGGTCAACATCTTCCCTCTCTAACAACGGCTCTGCTGCACCAACACGCTTATTCCAGGCTGCCCACCAGAGCGGCGTTCGGCCATTCTTGTCTGGCCTATTGGGACTAACGTCTTCTCGTTCCAAAAGCAGCTCCACTGCTTTACCACAGCCGTGTTTGGCGGCCCACGGGGGGTGTTCGGCCACTATCGTCTGATCTACCGGGGCTAGCTTCTCTCCGTCCCGAAAGTAGCTTCACTACTCCGTCACGCCGATTCTCGGCGGCCAACGAGAGCAGAGTTCGGCCATTCCAGTCTCGCCTATCGGGTTAGCCTATTTCTGTTCCAACAGCAGCTTCACTACGGTGCTCCATCATGCCCATTCCGGGCGGCCCACGAGAGCACTGTTCGGCCATCGTTGTCCGGCGCATCGGGTCAACCTCTTTCCGCGCCAAAAGTAGCTCTACTACTCCAACGCGCCCATTCCAGGCGGCCCACCAGAGCGGCGTTCGGCCATTCTTATCTGGCCTATCGGGACTAACGCCTTCTTGTTCCAAAAGTAGCTCCACTACTTTATCACACCCGTGTCCGGTGGCCCACGATAGAGGTGTTCGGCCGCTATTGTCTGGCCCACCAGGGCTAGCTTCTCTCCGTCCCAAAAGTAGCTCCACTACTCCAACGCGCCCATTCCAAGCGGCCCACCAGAGCGGTGCTCGGCCATTCTTGTCTGACCTACCTGAACTAACGTCTTGTTCCAAAAGTAGCTCCACTACTTTATCGCACCCGTGTTTGGCGACCCATGAGAGAGGCGTTCGGTCGCTATTGTCTGGTCTATCAGGGCTAGCTTCTCTCCGTCCCAAAAGTAGCTTCACTACTCCGTCACGCCGATTCTCGGCGGCCAACGAGAGTAGAGTTCGGCCATTCCAGTCTCGCCTATCGGGGTTAACCTCTTTCCGTCCCAACAGCAGCTTCACTACTCCATCATGCCCATCCCTAGCCGCCAAGGAGAGAGGTGTCCGGCGATAATTGTCTGACTTGTCTGAGTTGATGTATTTCCTTCCAAAAAATAGACGCATTGCTCGTGGTGTTCCCCGCCAGTAGCCTATGCCCCCAGGATTGACAAATAGCGGACCAAGAAATAGCTTAACTACCCCTTCGTACCCACCCCTCGCAGCCCAAGAGGGTGCTGTTTTACCAGATTGCCTGTCCCGCATATCGGGTTGGGCTTCCTTCTGTTCCAAGAGCACTTCCACCACCTCTTCGCAACCATACCTCATCGCCCACATCAGTGGTGTCAGACCCAAGCTATCTCGCTTGTTCAGCCCCCATCTTTTCATTCTTATCAAATCAACTACAACTTCGGCAATACCGAAATACGAGATACAATGTTGTGCGGGGAGTGTCATTTTGTTTTCGAAGCGCCGCTCGCTAGCTGACTTCGCAAGTGGTTTAGCAGCTATGTGATTATCATATTGATCAAGGAGTTTCAGAGCAAGATCTCTTGAGGGATCTGAGAGCCCTATTCGCATGTGGGTTCCCCAATGCAAAGAACAATATTCCAGGAAGGGTGTGCTTCGGGCAGAGCTGGCCGAAAGATCCTTAATGGTCTGAAAATTGAGATATGTCAAACAAAGCTCTGCGATTTTCGCTTGAGGGCTGTCAGACAAGTCGGCATGACGAGAAAGATGCTCTTTAAGCGTGGAATGGATCAGCCTAATAATCGAGGACCCTTTATCGACGTCTGCAAGTCCTTGGCAACAGCCTAACACTGTCCGCATCGAAGGCACATTTTTGGTATTGGTGTCGGCGGATCCTGTCTCGACCGCTAGGGCGTGACATCTCATCCACCTTCAACGGCCGCCGCGAATGCGAAATCCGCACCAGAGCCTCCATCCCGAGTCTTGCACTATCCCCTTCCTGTAATGAGACTGACAGGGTATGAGTGTTCCGATAGCATATCCTGTCCAACACCAATAACAGTAAAGTCTCATCGTTACCCATATACCCGAGCAGACTATTATACTTGCAAAGTATTGTAACCTCCTGCAGACCACATTCACTCCCCCTAATCCACTCTAGTACAGCCACTCACTCATTCACAACAGACAAAGCCGGGGTTGTCTTGTCTGCAACTATGCAGCAAGCCCAAAAACGCATCTTGAGCTGTTCGAACACAAATTGGCATTTCGCGCACGAAACCTAGTATCTGACTATGGTAAGGGACCTCTGTAACCGGAACAGGCAGACATTCATTCCAACTTAGTAATACCAGCCATTTTACAGGTTAATACCTTAACGAGTATCTATCCAGAACCTTTTACCTAGTAATCTGTTGAAATCCCCGATTCTTTTCATAGGTATATTTCTTTGTTCTTGCTGTCTACGGTACTGTACTTTGTCCTCTAAAAGACGGTGTACACTGTGCACCATCTTTTCATATATTTTTCCCTTACTTGCCCTAGAGTCAGCTACAACCTGGATAATATTATTGTGTATTCTCATACTTTGTGTTTCAGCCCTATCTATGCACTGTAGATACTACTACAATTAGAAACATATTATTACAGTATTTCATTAATATTTCACGACAACAGTCGAGATTTTACATGAATTCTCTTGTCTGGTATGATATTCAGGATATTTTGGCCCCCCAAATGTCTTTATACACCATTCTTAGTCATACAATTCATAATTCCTTCTACCAACCTGCGTTCATACTACCTGCTCCTCCTCAGGCTCACTTAGCATGCAGCGCGAACTCCCCTTACTCACGTAGTATTCCTGATATAGAATAAAGCTTGCGTCTATAACTTTCCACCTTTTAACATAATCAACATATCCCCCACATTCCCCTACCTGTACCCAAATTTCTACCCACGATACAGCACTTCCAGTAACCCCCAATATCCATAAAAGCTCGAGACATCCTTATTTTCCTTCCAATAATGCGCAGAGGACTACTCCCTCCCTCAACTAAAGTTACCCAACAAAACCACAATTCACAAGAGTACCACTTAAACCCCCCCCAACCCCCCGCAGTTCAACATGGACAACACTTCCTCCTCCAAGTATCATACCAGAAACCAGCATTCAGGGCACAGACGTCCCTCATTAACAACCCAGAACCTAAGACTCTCTACAAGTGCCATAATAATATTATGATACCTGGCCAGCTTCCCCATTCACGCAATATCCACGGCAGAGATACGGAACTGGTACTAGTATAGTACTCTACTTCTACACTAATGTTCAATCCGCTCGTGGATCGGAAACATCTCGGTCCGGCTCAGGCCAACTTCCCCCATGTAACCATACTATCATAACCCGGAAATTATGACCCGGAATTTTTTTTATCCACCACCAATGCAAACTGCGCTTGTTTCCCAACAGTACCCTCCTGTGCGGGGCCGACTTCCTTGGTTTTGCGAATGCGAGGTGCCGAGCAGTGACCTGACCAATTGATTGCAGGAACATGGTGTTGTACCGTACAGTATTAATATATTGCTTGGTATGGCGGGCCCCGGGTGCGAGGTTTCTAAAAATACAGTTCTCCTAAAAGTATGGGGAACCCATGCCTGAGCTGTCCTATACATCCAGCGCCTGGTGGCGTCGGGGTGAAATTGCCAAGTTAAAAACATAAATATGCAAAAACTGTAGGGGAGATAGGAAGATGATGTCTATGATTATGAGAATGAGATACAGATAAAGCATAAACGCTGCTTGGTACGCCTTTAAAACCCAACCGACACCACAAAAAACCCCCAGAGGAACAATGTTTCGAGAGCTATGAGAAGTAAGAAAAGAAGCCATAAAATTTATGAATAAAGTCCTGTTTATTTCCACTCCCTTCATCTAGTTGTTTGATCTGGCCCCTGTTTGTCGCTTCTGTTGCACAAGGGTTAGCAAATATATAGTACTGGTAGATTGGCGTTTGAGATTTTCTACCCCTTCGGACGTGAGGGCTGACCGCCGTTTCTACCACCTCCGCCCCGCCCACCATTGCCACTACTCCCACGCTTAGGATTAATAAACACGGCGGGTGGTTCGGACTTCCGCTGAGCCTTCTTCTTATGCCGCGGGCGCACCACCTATGTTAAGCATTAGAGACCAAAGGGTAGATGACTGAATAGGCTAGTTATGGGAGGACTAACTGGTATTGTCGAGGGCCCAGGAGTAGCCTGATTGGACGTGCTTGACTGATTTTCAAGATGTTGACGTTTCGAGGAAACCTCACTCTCTTTATCAATTGGCCGTTTTAATGGTCTAGCGGGCTGATTAGGCAACTGGCTATGTTCCTGAGGGGGACGCTCATGGCGCTGGTCTTGCATATGATCGTCGCCCTTGACCGGGGGAGGCGTGGGTCTTGGCCTAGGGCTATTCGAGTTGCGAGGGGGATTGCTTGGGCCCTGGCGGTTAGGACAGAAGTTAGCAATGTGTCCAGGCTGATTACACTCAAAACATAGCCGGACGCGAGAAGGGTTTGGCCGGTGCTGTGCTTGAGGCTCTGGTTCGTCAATATCCATGGCATCTGGATCTACCTTAGGTGCTGTAAGAGTAGGAGTATTGCGATTATGATTTCTAGCATGACCCCCCCTGCCTCTGGTTGATCCGCGAAAAGCGCCTGCACCACCTGCACCCTTACCCTTGGTATTCAGATTAAACTGTGCGAAGGTCTCCTCGTCGAATACACCTCTATCCTTTGCATCTTGTACCAACGATGCCCACAATCTATTCCTCATCAACGATGCAGAGTGACCGAGCACGAATAGGGAAAACTTTGCTCTGGTCAAACCAACGTTCATCCGGCGGACGTCGCTCAAAAACCCAATTCCGCCTTCCTGAGAAGCTCGCACACAGGAGAAGATGATAATATCACGTTCTCTCCCTTGAAAAGCGTCTGTGGTGTTAAAATCGACAGTGTCGCAGACCTTATCCCCATATTGGTCACGGAAAGTCTTTTTCAATAGGTTAATCTGTTGCTTGTATGGTGTGATTATGCCTATTTTACCGTCAAAGTTAGTCTGCGGGAAATCAGTCGTCAATCGTTGGTACAATAAAAGGGCGCTCTTGGCCTCTTGGTGGTTGACCAGCGAATGGAGCCCTCCTGCAGATTCCTGTCCAGCAATGTTGAAAAAGCGATAGGGTGCATAGATTGGATTCTTATGCCACACTTCGGTTCGAAGCTCCTTCATGTTTTCCCCGTCCTCCAATTCAGAATCATAAAATCGCTTGCTGGGGAAGGAGCTAATCATAGGATGCATGCGGTACTGGATACTGAGCAAATGAACATCCTTAGGATGGTTCTCTTGCATTCGCACAAACAAACTCTTTTCATAACTGAATTTAGCTGCCTCGCGAGATAAGACTGTTGGAGGCTGCATATTTGTCAGCACGTGCGAGGCAAAAGGGTGCATAGGAGAAGGCAGAAGGAATGACGTCACTACTTTTAGTACGGTAGTCAGCAACCCCGATTGGGGTTGCAATACGGCTAGGACTAAAGAAATAGACGGGAATGAAAACTAACCAGTTGCTTAGGGTCCCCAACCAGGATACATTTCTCACATCCAAATTTTAGCGGGATAAGCGCGCTGAGTTCGACTGATTGGGCTGCTTCATCAATTATCACAGTCTCAAAATCAACGTTAATATTTCGCAACAAGTCCTGCCCAGTTCCGCTAAGCGTGGCGCAAATGATATGGGCCTCGTCCATGATCTCCTGCTGAATACGGCGTTTAAGGACTTCGGCATTCCGGCTACTCTCCTTCTTCTGGTCTCGTTTAATGTCCAAATTGCGTCTAGTATCACGAATAGTCGCACTCAGGCTATCAATCTCAGATTGCAAGGTCCCTGGATCTATCGACTTGGCCCTTGCATCTTCTAATTGTTTGAGCTTTGCATCACGCTCATCAAGAATGGCGCGGTATTTTTGTCTCAATTCATCCATGTCGGCACTCTTACTGTTTGCTGACTCTTTCGTTGGGGCCATTCTACGTTCAACTAATTCATCCAGAGTAACATCCCGGACAGTGAAATTTACGGCATCGGATCTCCCGATTCGTACAACTTTTGGTAGCATCTCCTCGCCCTTTGCTGTGAGGATGCCTTTTTTAAACCGGAGGACTAATTCGTCAACGGCAGCATTACTTGGCGCACAAACCAAGAGTTTCTTGGTTGTAGGTTTGGGGGACCTGTTCGCTGAGCCGGGTATTTGGATGACTGTACTTCCGACTTTTGGCGTTAAGAGGGCGCCGACAATTCCGACCACTGTCTTAGTTTTTCCAGTACCAGGTGGACTGCACAAGAGTTAGCAAATGGCCTTGGACTGCGGAGGGGCACCAATTACCCTTGTATCAATGTGAATCCCGTATTTTTCACTGCAGATATAATTGCTCGTGCTTGGGGCTCGTTCACCCCGTAAATGCCCCTTGTTCGAACTATCTGTTTCTCCGTTGGTTGTTCAAGTGGGGAAGGCTTGGCGGCTAAAATTTCCTGCTCAAGATCATAATACCTCAAACACATTAAGGCGCTGTATTCCCTCTCTGTGGGCACAAAGCTTCATGATTGGGATTAGTAAAAGTAATGACAAAACTTCTGCCCAGGATTAGATAACCTACCCCATAATCTTGGCAGCGTAAAGCGTACTTCCATTCCTCATATTTTCTTGCATCATCTGGGGGGAAGGATCACAGCGCAGCTGCACCTCAGTGGTATTCGCTCCCGTAAACTTTTTCTTGAGGCTGTGGACTCTTGCAAGACAGTGAGGAGAATCCTTGGAAGTAAGAGGCTGTTTACTGACGGAAACTAGAACAAGATCTGACTCGAGCCATCTATTGCGGTCATTCATTCCATCGATCGTAATTTCGAGTTCGACAAAATTATCTGCACTCATTCTAGTCACAAGATTGAGTTTTATCGTAGGCTGAGGGGCCTCCTCCTTGGCCTGTTTGAGCGCCTGCCAAGCCTCGAGCAATAATAAAGGCTCAAATGTCTTCTTATAGGCTGCATACGAGCTAAATGTGCGGTCCACCTTACTATAGTTCGCAGCGCTGAGGCCGGGGGGGAAGACGTCATCATGGAAAAATTCCCATTTAAGAATCTGTTTGTAGAGAGGTGAAAGGTCAGGTGCAACCCGAGCACGGTTATCTTTAACTCGTCGTGTGGGCACTGCAGGTTGACGGAGTAAGTTCTTCGGCCTAGAATCGATCAGCTTTGGCTCAGGCACAGACTTTGTCGACCGTTGCACAGAGTTTCCAAGCCTAAACAAGCCATTGCCACTATCGTTGTCACTGCTGTCATCATCCTCATCAGAGCTATGGATGGCAGCCTGCTCTTTCTTCCTCGACTCCAAGCGTGCAGCTTTCGCAGCTTCGGCAGCAGCTAGGTCTGCCTTCCGCTTGAGAAGGAATTCATTCCTGGGCGGAATGGATTGAGTTTTGGGAGTCCCAATTCTCAGTTCGTCAATGAGCGATGGTTTTGATACCCCAACTCTATGAAGTTTCTGCCCGTGGGTGGGAGGAGCTGAGGCAACAGGGAAGTCGAACTTGGACTGTCCCCGGGAGGCAATCCGAAGAGACTGTTCGCTTGCTTGTATGAGATCATCGTCTGGGATGTCGCCATATTCATCGTCAGATATCTCAACAACCTTAGATTTTGCTGTTAAATGATTCGCGTTAGTGAAAACAATGAACCTGGGTGGTATTTAGGTACCCATAACACTTACCTTCAGGTGGAACAAAGTCGGGTCTGACTGCGCTCAAAGCATGTATGAGCTGTGCCTTTTGTGCTTCTACCAGATTTGTGATCGGGATCGTTCGTGGACTGCTATATAACTCTGGGAAAAAGATCTGCCTCATATTATCCACAAACTCGTCTTCAACATCAACATCCTCTTTAGCAAGCAGTTCCAATATGTTGCACATTAATTCTTGGCTAGAGCTCAATAGATGCATGTCCTGGATGGTGAGAAGAGCGGCTATGGAATCCAAGGCCTTCGATGGATCCTGGAGAAGTCTTACCCTCCAACTTGTTTCTCGCTCGGGGCGGGTAGTCTCATCACTAGGGCCTTTGGCACGAAACGCCTGCTCAAACGTCCAAAACCGACGAAAAAGCTCCGTTGCGTAATCTATAGAATCTCGAGTGAACTCTATCATCGTCCCTTTTTCCACTGTGTGTGACCATCGGCGGCACCTCTTGAAAATGTTGCCAACCACTCTCCATTGGATATCCCAATAAACCCGAAAAGACGTCTTCATCCAGTTTTCCATATTGGTATTAGAGATAACACCCGTGTCGGGAGCACACAGAATGTCGAGGACTTCCAGATTGAACCTAATCATTGCAGGCATGAGATCGAATACACTAGATTTAGCCTGCGTGCGACAGATGGTTGTCACAGCAGCTAGCGCCATAGCCAGATTGTCATCGAACATGGCGTGTGTTGCACTTTCACGACTGTCAACACCATAACAACTAAGCAGAACATCCTCAGCGCCAAAAGCCACATCCTTTGGAGGAGGAAACATAACTCCGACAAAAATAGCGACCCGCGAATGCTCTCCCTCCATAACCATTTTTAGCTTGTTGGGCGCAAATCGACTTATTTGTTGGAATATACGAGCGAAGTGTCTCGAGAGGGTATCCAATGCTCTATTGAAAGCGTGTCTACGCCTGTCCGCCTCACTACCAGTGTCAATGCCCTTTGGATGAACGGATTTCCCTATGCCCAAGAACTCATAAATTATTGATAAAAGATCGATAGCGAGCTCAACGTGGTCAATAGGAATGCTTCTGCACACTGTATCCCATAGCAATATCCGTATGCTAGTCTCAGTGTGCGGAATCTCAGGCTTCTTCTTCGATAGTAGACCAAAATCTGTCTTCATAACTTTGATATCCAATTGCAAAGCTAAAAGCATAGCATTGTAGGCATTTTTCTGTGCAATTCCCATATGATCCGCCATGATCTGATCATTGAATACGGTGGAGGAGACGGCAATTTCAACAGCCAAGAGAGCATACTCGTCGAAGAGCTCATTGGTTTGTCGCAGGATCATTCGGCCACCCTCGCCCTCGATTGGGTGGGAAAAAACACCACTCAAGGTCATGCTCAGTATTTTCATTCCCTCCTTGAGACAAATTCCTTTGGACAAAGCTGGTAAGCGCCGGTCTCCCAAGAGCAGTCGTAAGAGGGGTGCAGCGGGTGTGGCTCGTGACAATGGCCTCACACTTGCCACCAAGGAAGACATCCACCTCGTCATATCAACTAAAAGCTTTTCCCCAGAGGCTTCTTGGGGTGCACTCCTCAGGAAGTTCGCAAAACTCCCGTTCGCGAATAGAGTATCTATCAAGGCCGAAGATGTCAAAGGCTGAACAACGTCCCAGAACTCAAAGCCA
>Ga0307510_10002050_pt1 | contig 22774 bp, 30 predicted proteins | sample 12_EM_MG_FD_207224 | JGI IMG/M metagenome (GOLD analysis project Ga0307510, IMG submission 207224) | Populus trichocarpa ectomycorrhiza microbial communities from riparian zone in the Pacific Northwest, United States - 12_EM | ecosystem: Host-associated > Plants > Roots > Unclassified | place...
CCCTTGGCACAACGTGTCAACGCACGATTTGAGGGTTCATAGTCGACTGTAGTCAATTCCCCGGTCCTCGTCTAGTTGCAAGGACAATCGACCATCTTCATGTTCGTCTAAATGCGCGCCCTCGATCGGTAATCGAGCAAGGATGCCCGTATCGGTTGTCCGGCCTTCCGGCTCAATCTGAGTCTTGCAACAGGGGCGCTTAAAAGAAGACGTCTGGGATGCCTTCATGCGCGTGGACAGTTATCCCCAAGGCTCTGACCTAGTATTTGCGAGGCCGATGTATCTACAACGACCAACGATGGAAGACCGCATTTACGTTCATCGTGTACCGGCACCGAGGCAACCGAGGTGTCAATACACCTGACAGGAGCTAGTTCTCAGTGGCAGACGGCCGAAATCGTGGGTCTCTCGTACAACGATTCTTGGTGGTGATGAACGAAAGCGACTGGGATAATACATCATTTTGGGGTTTGTCCTGGACTCTACGTTTAACAGTTTGACTACACAGAACCGAGCATATGAGATCCTCCGCTCGTCATGACCTACTTTCCTACGGGCCCCACAAACCCTTCGTGTTTAGTGTGGGTCATTGGCATTCGCCCTACGAGACTCCTTTCTGCTTTGCGCAGTTGTTGGATACATCAACCTTTCACCCACTTTTCCGATGCGCACGATGAGACACAAGTCCCAGTACGTCAGTTCCAAACACGGTTCGTTCCCGTACGAGATGTATGCGCTCTCCTGGCGGTTGAATGTTGTCACCGGGGTGACCCAGTCCACCTTCATCGGTCTCTCATACTCATTATCCTCCCCGGGTCCCCTGTACGTATCTCCTCGAGATACCAGAATTCCACCCTCATCGAGTACAGCCTGGGAGAGGTCAAATTCCTCGGGTGCGCGCCCACAATCATCAAAGTCCACGCGATGGTCGATGAGCGCACCTCTGACCGAGTCCCGCCAGTACGTCTGCCACTCGTAATACATGTACAACGCCGGCTGGAACCCAAGCGCACGAAAGGTCCGATACAGGATCGCGTCGCTTGCCTTCAGCAAGCCATAGACGTGCCCGATATCACGGCCGACCGGGTAAACGTGCCTCAGCCCAAATCCAAGCGTGCCGCCGTATGAGAGGAACTCTGGATTTTCGAGCAGCGCCTTGAGCGATTCTTGGAATGTACGTACATATGCGGGCAGCGAGAAGGGGCCCGATGCTGGACCCTTCACGGAGGTAGGACCATCGACGTCGAGGCAGAGATTGTATGTCAAAGTGACGCGATAACCGGATGTAACCGGAGCGACCTCGTGCTCGACGTCATTAAGCAGCGCGACGTACCCGATGGTGGGGGTGTGGGCAGTCGTGAGTTCCCGGCCAGGGTCGAAGGACCATTCTTGGCCGCCCTGCCTGACGAGCAGAGACCCACCCTCATGCGGCGTTGGAAAGATGATCACGAGCGACCCCAACATATTTTCTCTACGCGGGGTTTCGATGCTGGGCTTAGTGAAAGAACCCTCGGCTGGGAAGGGGCTTAGTCTTAATCTCCCCTAGATTTGAAAACCGCATAGCGATGAGGTGCGTACTGTATACGTTAAGCTCGTGCAGCTCGGTCCTTATCTTGTTCTTCGACTTTAAGCCTTCGAAGAGGTAGTTCCCGATGAGCTCCCCTAGGTTGGTTCGATCCAGCACTAATGAGGGAGCAAAACATTCGAAGTCCATTTTTCGAACATTGTGATAGAGCTCATTCGTCACGCCTTCCTGGACCACGCCAAGAGAAGCGGATTCGCAGGTCTGGGTGAGTAGTTGCAACTCATCGAAAGTAGCATTCGCAAGGTCGATACATCTATGAAACAAAAGTCAATGAGGCCCCATCGGACTTCTGAGTTGCCCAGGATCATCGAACCTGGCGGCATGATCATCTTTGGTGTTCCTGTAGAACAGTGAGAAGCAAGAGGAGGGGAGTCGAAGGGTTCCATTGATGTGGCGCGGTTTGTTAAGGATTGACTCCCGCAGTGGTGCGAGCAGCGATTCGATGCTAGTTGGATGCTGCGAAGTTGCGGTATCGGACATTCTGGCGACAGAGGTTGTACCCCGATGGATGTATGTTATGGCACGACCACACTTATAGGGGTCCACATTACTCGACGTCATTGACGTGGTGAAACCTGCGGAAGCATTTCCATCTTGACTCGGACTCGCTCGGATAGCCCATGTTAGTGAGTTGTTGTTGTCGATTGATTGACCGCCATGAGAAGGATACAGGGAATTCTAAACAACGTTGTTAGCACGGCCAACAGTGTTTGAACCGAAAAATATTTGCCTTTGTGCCAGATAAGACTTACGGGAGGGTCGCACTCTGACGGTCATGAGCAAAAAATTAAACTGAAAAAAAATACCCTTATGGGATACCACCAGTCCACGTGTGGAACAAATGTGAAATGTTTCGGAACAAGCAAATCTACGTGCGGTACCGTTGCTATTGGGGCGTGCGTACGCGCCCTCACTGTAACTCAGTCTGTGAGTACAAAAATCTCCCATCTTCCCATAGGCCGAGAGCTCATGTGTCTATGCGCCCATAACCCAAAGGTAGAAATAATTAAAAACTGATGAGAAAGTTCTCGACCAAACTTTATGAGGTGCCACATACTCGTATACCGTGACCCGAGGGCCGGAGCTCGCAGGGGCACTCCTGCTCTGGTGCTTTCAAGTTTCACATTACCATGACACTGACAAATTGTCTACAACACTAGATTCCATAAACAGGTACGACTCAAACTCTCGATCTGACTGTACGGAAGGGTAGTGTCATGGCGTGGGTCAAACGTTGAAGTTATTGAAACTCAAGCACTGGCACCGGAGGAATTGCATAATCCGAGAGCCGCCGGCGCTAACTGAACCTGAGGCGCAAATTTAAATATAGTACACTACTTGATTCATTTCAATTCATGAAATTTTTTCAAGAAATTCGCACTTATGATATCATGCTATCACCCCGCCCATCGAGTCGAGGACGACGCCTAGTAAGTAGTATACGTAGAGGGCAGAGACCAACATCCTGGCCCAGTCTCGCTCTGACCGGTCCGTCCGGGTCCGAGCTCAGCGGGTGTCCCGAGGCGCTTGCGGCCACAACTTGCTGCACCTGGTGACCGTGACGCCCGGGCTCAACTTAAACTAAGCATTATCCCCTCGATTTCGTAATCTGCACCTGTGTTTCTCACCCGCCCTTGTTTTCTTCTGGTACCTTCAACGCATTCTCGATGCGTGTTCCGCACCTCTTTACCCCCACCAGATCCAGTCGGCCGATCCGTGACCAAACCTGGATAACCTTGTATTTCTGCAACTCGTCCTTGTTCCCTCAACACCGGGCACCTCAGATGACATCTCCAGGTACAGTGTCAGCTACCTCTATGTGAGATATGGACCGACAAGGATGTTCACAACGGAGGGGCGCTATAAGCCATCGGCAACCTGTTGGACTTGTACTCGGGGCAATTTGTCTATCTACCTCTTCACACTTGTTGTCCGAATTTTCTGCGGCTTGCGTATGTACAAGTCCCCGCACCTCCACCATCTTTCCTTGTACTCGCTCGTTTATATGTCGTAGTGGACTCCTGTGGGGCACGGTTACACAAGACCCAACACTCTCATTTGCCGATGGACCCACTCGATGACCTACACGATTCCCAGTACTATAACCCATCAACGACTACTGACGACGTCTATAAAACTCAACGCAATATCATGATGCCACCGCTAGGTGCAGCGCCTACTTATCTTACTCCATCAATCCCTTCTCCGCAGGTCGGAAGAGGACCACCCTTTCTATCGCCAGCTGTGTACTACGGCCACACCAGCCGGGTGCCTACGCCATTTTCTACCGACAGTCCAAGTGACGGGTCTGAGACGAGTCCTCATGATCCCAGTACCGGTACCCGAAACTCCACTTCACCAACGCCACCCGCATCGCATGTGTCACGCTGTTCAGTTCCCCGTAAGTCCTGATTTCCTTAGCTTGTACCACGACTAAGATAGTTCAAGGATACAGCCCCGTATATCCCCCACCCCCAACTCCGGGTACCCCAAACAATCTATTCCCAAGCTACCCTCATGTTTCCGCACACCCTCAGCCATGGCCCCAACATCGCCTTATATCTATGCCACCAGTGATACAACGTGGCAGAGGCGGTTCTATTGGCGCTGGTCCGTCCACAGGCCCACACCAGTTAACCTCCACAGTTCCAGAACTGCCGTCTTGGGCAGCGCAACCAGCACAGTTAACTGTGTCAAACACAGACTACTTAAATCCCTCAGTTGCTCAGCACCAAGTACTGGGACCTGCACCCTCGAGGGCTAAAAGGCGTTTAAGTGAGGTCGACCGCCCCTGCGTGCAGCACGGGCAGGTTGAGTTTCTGAGTCAGCATGCCCTCGAGAACCAAGCAGCTCCGGACACATATACGTCATATCCCTGGTCTAGTTCCCCACCCGCGGATTCGACTCCACAATCTGTGGTCTCTGAGGAATCCTTTCAATTGTCTTCCACGTCCACGTCTAGTTTGCAAGTCGACTTGGACAGTAATGCCACGTTCTCGCCTATATATGCGTCACCTGGTGCTCCCTCTCTTGCGGGCCAGACTCTTCCTCAACAAGGCAACTCGTCGGCAGCTCCAAAAGCACCGAGAAAGAAACGGCGTACCGGGCAACGCAAGCGGGCTGCCAAGCCGAAGGACCCGGAAGCAGCTGAAAGACTTCGAAGTCGAAGAGAATCGGACGACGAACACATTGAGGACCTCTTGGAATTATTCGTCCCTGGCGACGAGAGAGATGGGCCGAAGAAAGATCGCCTCCGTCTGAGTACGTCCCAATCCTTGTGTCTTTCCTCCTAGATGATGAATGAGTGCTCTCAGTTTCCCGCTATGCGAAAAAGTTTGTAAGGTCCGAAGACGATTATGTTCAAGGGACGATAACTGTGCAGCAAACAATGGGTCATCGCCATGGAGAGTCTTCAACTTCACGGGGTTGATGTCGGGTTCGATAAGCATTTAGGACCGCAAGTGCAAGTATCAAAGTTTAGTCGGAGTTGCCCAATCTGAGCAATGTCCGACATCAAATTTGTGAGAGCTTGCCAGTGGGACTTGGACTGTCGGATCGCTCAAGTAGCTCGTCATGAATGCTCTAGAATGGTCATTGACAACTGGTAGTACGGACTTATGATATACGCTCTATTGAACGGACACTTTCCCGATGTTGTAACAATACAATGTACATTGCTCTCAGGTACAGTGTAGTATACGGGGGTAGATGCAGGATGCAGGTGGCTGAATTCACCCACGGCTCGTATCCGATTCGCTCTGATCATCCTCCTTATGCGCATGTCGTCTAGCAATGAGAGTGTTCAGAGTCACAAGAACGTTTTCGTTCTCGGCGCGACTGCGTTGCTCTTCCTCGATCTTCGCTACCAATTGAGCAAGTTCGCCATCATTCCGTCGTATGGCCGCCACGTGTTGTCGAATCTCTTCCTCGGTACCAAAATCCGGGTATGCATCGGGTCGTGTTTCGAGATCGGCGATGCAGATATTTTGGCAGCGATATTGCTCTAAGCTACGAGCCTGTGATCGTTGTCTGAAACATCGGAGCTCCATTCCTCGCTTAAAGAAGCGTTCGATGTTGTCGATTGTTGGTGACTTTTCAAGCTCTGCAGAGTTAATTATAAGATTTAATAACGGAGGGAACGAATGATAAATACCCGCAAGGAGGAGACCCAGCTCCTCCTTTCCTCTTAACATTTCGGCCAGTTCCCCGTCATACGGACGAAGCTCGTCGGTGACCTCTAAGTATCGCCAAGCGATGTAGGTCTCGGGTGCGTCAGCAAAATCAGACATTTATGATATGAGTAGGGTGACAATGGATGGGGAGGGACGTCTTGGATGAGAAATGGTTCTATCTCTGGCGCGGCTTTTATCAGGACGTCCAGTAAGTGAGGTTCGTGTCACGACACAGTGCAACGTGAGCGCAATTGTAGGGAAATGCGGCGGTGCCAGAACAAAAAGCCTTCGAAGGACCTCTTTGTCAAGGCCGGTAGGTTGACGTGCGATGCGCTGCCACTATTCCAGTCGAGCTCGAGTCAGCATTGTTGGAAAGAGAAGTAGAACCTGAGATGAACCCCGGCATCACCATGTGGGCAGCGAACAATTATTGCAAGCGGCGGTCCGAGCAGGCCTTATTGTGGGAGGGGAGTCACATTGCTGAACATCAGCATAACCGGCGGTCGCGTACATTCCACGGGTGATGACCCCCGTAAAAAATTGTCATGCCGACGAGGAGCCCACAATTGGCGAAGCGCGGAGTCATTTGTTCGAACCATCTCACGGGCCGGGCCAACTGAACTTGAAACGCGAACGCGAAACGCAGGGTTGTCACGTCACACTGTCACAACCCTCGAGAGCGCGCCTATACTGTATTTGGCAAATCCCGCATTTGTCTGCCTTGGCCGCCAACCAGACGAGAGGACCACCAGTTCGCGGAGTCCCCACTTTCTGAGAGCGGGGAATAGTGGCGGAAAGAAGGACATAGGTTCAACGTCGGTTGCTGGTTAGGAAGTACGAAAAAAAAGGCTAGGTAGTTCTGATCCCCGGCCCCGCTCTGTTTTTGGTGTGTATCCCGGATACCTCTTGCTCCTTTCTACACTCATCGGGATACGTTACAGGTACCTTAAGCTTATATGTGCTGTACTGTAGAACGATTTCATGCATTCATAATCCTAGCATTGATCGCTGTGAGATACTACGCTGGTGGTACTGGACGAACTCACCATGGGTGGAGCAACAATGCAAGGATAAAGATATAGGGCGACTCTTCGGCTTCTTCTCTGTACGTGGTCGTGCATGTAACGCTTATTTGGTGCTAATGACTTTCGTCAGATATTCGTAGTGCCGTTGTCGTGTGACGGAAGCTAGAAAGTTTTCATTCCGTTGCCACGTTGCCTTCTATCTCTATGTCCTACCCTTGGCTTCGCCGCACGGTTGTTCTACCGATGTTCACACCTCCATCAGCTACTAGGTGATTTCCCCCTATTTATCCCCACCCTGAAACCGCTGAATTTACCTACGTTTCTCCTCCTCAAGCTTTTGGTCAACTTTCCATGTGGGCAGCCCCGTATCTATTGTAGTCCTGAACCTAATGGACGCTCTGATTGACACCTGCGGCGTTTCCTTTAGATCGTCAACACGCCGAACCCGCTCTCGACCTGGTAGGCGCACCGTAAGCCGAACCGAAGAGCATCGCCGTGCGAGAACTCCGGAGCTCGGAGGAGCTTCTCGAAAGCGGCGCGGAAAACATGTTCGCCGGGCTCCACTGCCGGTGGTGAGCAGGTTCTCGGACCAATCACTGCCAAATGCGCGTCTATCATCGTCGAAGAAGATATTGCAATTCTTTCACGCAATGGCCAGCCGCCGTGCGCGCGCGACGCGTGACCTCGTGTTCGACGTCTCTAAACAACATAGCGTAGCCGATCTAAGAGGGCGACGCGGTCGTGAGAGCTAACGCAGTGTCGGACTTCTACCCCTGGCCGCGATGTCGAATGATTCAGACTACGATAGAGCCTCGCCTCCGTGTGACATTGGAAAGGCGAGTACGAGGGATCGCAACGCCCTTTTGCTGAACGTGGCCCTGTCTTGTGATTCTGCAGGAGAGACATTATAATTGGAAGCTGTATGATGTCATTCCTGTCACGAAGGGCGAATTGTCGAGGATTGACTGTCACAGTCGTGTAAATGAATCGATGGCGGCTCGAGAATTAGGTTGTATGGTAGCACCGGCGATTTCCGTTGAATCGTATGATGTTATGCCTTGGCTGGAGCTGGAGTAGATTATTGCAAGAGCTGCGATGCAGATTTTCATCGTATCAGATTTATCAGAATTCGTAAAGCGGGCAGGCGGGTTTGTTGGAAAATCTCCGTTGTGTGGTGTTTTGGAATTGAGGATCGAGCTCGCCTGCCAGTGGCACGCGCGCGTGTGGAGCAAGCATTCAATTACATTTGAAATTTATTTTATCTTTCCTGCGATTTTCTCGGACTTTTCCCGACTATCGTATGATGTCGCAACGCGCGTGTTGGCTCACAATAAATCTTCTTTTCTCAAATTTCGGTGGCCCACGCGAACATCTGGGAGTCGTGGCGATGCCGACGTGCATGCCTGAAACGACCACACTACATAGTACTGTATAGCATTGCCCGGGCCTGAGCGCTTGTGCAATGTCTTCAGAACCCCAAAAGGGCTGGCGCGCTAGGTTTGAAGTACAGTATGACCGCGCAAGCAGTCGCGGAGCACAGACGAAGGAACTCGGTCATTTCACTAAAGCACAGGAACGGTGGTGAAACAAAATATGCTGTAGGCCTAGAATTGGCCGCCCACGGCACGGGCAAGGAATTTGAAAGCAAAGAGGGTGTGTTGGTGTGCAAGCCTCGAGATGATGGGTAATCGGTAAATACGCCACATCATTGTTGTAGCAGTACTGTAAATGGTACAAAGGGAGGTCGTTCCATGATTCCATCGAGATCTGTGAAACTCTCGATTTCGTTGAGACGGATGACGCGATGACGCCCCACACACAAAGTGCATGGGCCTTGCAGTACTTGAACTTCCTCACGGTCAAGTTATTGATGGCTGTTTGTTCACGCACCATTGTTTCGCCTGACCCTAACCACGGTCACTCGCAGGCTTGGCGCGACTGCTTGGTGACCAGCGACCAGTGAACTGCGACAATTAATGGTGTTAGATTACTTCAACAGCCATGCCCATGCTTACTGGCACCCCATGTAACGACAACGCCGAGGACCATCTGCAATGGCCTATGTATCACCCGCCCCAGTCCAATTCTTACCTTACCGAAATCCTTGTAACCGGACGGACGTCGCAAGTACTCGAGTTTTGTTGTGGCACCCATCGCCAGAGGTTTTCCACAAGGGTCCATGCACCTAGTGACAGTATACATACGCTCACTCGACAGGTCTATAGCCTTGCCTTGTGCTATCTCGCAGCGTCGTCCCATTTGGACCTTCGACTAGATCCCGCCAGCGCCGTTCACGATGTTCTTCTCTTCCAAATCACCTCAATCTTCGGAGAGAGTTGACGTTCCACCACCCCGCCGCCATTCAACGACGATCTCGATGATGGAGGAAGAATTTGGCATGCGCGATCCACCACAAGCCGTGACACGTTTCGGTGAGAACAGCAAATAGCCCGTTTCTCCTCTCCCATTCCCCGACTGAAAAAAAAATCTTTTCATGTTTGCCTGTCTCTAGGTTTACCGTCTATGCTCAGGATCCTCCCACCGAAACGCAAGAAAACCCTCACTCAGATTCCAGAGCCTCGCCGAAACTCTTCTTTTCTCAAGGGCTCCTGGGAGACTGTGTGGGGCTGCGATGTAGACGACGTGGACTTTGTGGAGTCCCCTCCCGAAGGTGTAGACCCTCCTTTGGACAGTGTCCCGGACCAAGACAGTGGGCTCGACGAGGTAGTCGCCACACCCACGAATGGCACACCATGGAGTACGGATGGAGAAATCACGCCAATGTTCTCCTCCAACTTTCCGAGTACGCCCGGTCCTAATGCATTGAGATGCGGTGGTCACCCTGTTGTGGAATCCCTCCGAACAAGTACTTCACGTCACCGTTCCGCTGAGCTTTACGCATCATAGTGGACGACCACAGGCCTTGATAGTTATGAACGACCGAGTCCACACATTACAAACCTATTCCATCATACTTATACCATATATCTCGCTCAATATTAACTCGAATTGAAGAGTAAATGCCATGGGTGCAGACACATCCCTCGCAGCGATCTTTACACACCAACCCGAATTTCCTTGTAATGGGGCTTGAGGCGAGTTGTCTGGTGCCTGAGATTTTGGAGGACAAGGATACATGTTCATGGGATGTGGAAGGATCGCTCTATGCTTGATTATGTACAGCGGTGGACTATCGTGTTAAGTGTGGCTATGTTGCTAGGTTGATATTTACTTTTTCGCTTAGGGATTTTCTGCCTTCACTGGTGGGGTATGGATCCGTGGGGGTGGTCATGGTCCGATGGTCGTGCGTGCCTGTCCTGGCAGTTCACCTTGTTCTTTGGGGGTATCTATACAGGAACGGAAACAATGCTGAGAAGCGGCCGCGAGACGCAAAGAGCGTGTTATCAAATATGTCATCCATTTGCATTATTACGTCATCCGCTCTGAGGGATGCACCTTCGGTTAAACGTACGTTCACTCCGAGTCTTTGAATGTTACAGAGGGCTCCATCCGATTCCTAGCCCAAGGCCAGGGTTGCACAGTTGTCGGCTACCTGGATCTGTAATCGTGATGCCAGACTGATTGCGACTAAAAGTCCAATGCCCCAAGCGCTCGTATTCTCGATGGCGTCCTGGTTGCAGTGCAGTTCAACGTCTTGTAATGTGTGGCTCACGACGTCCCCTGCTTTAGGGAGACTTTGTTGTTTCTCTATTTATAAGGACTCATGTCTGCGCTGGGCCCCTTTCCTCCAACCAACCAACCACAACTTTGAATGGGCTACTGTGACGTCTACCGCGAAAAACTTGGGATCACCCACCCCGAGCATGGACATGCCCTATGGCACCCAACTCCGGTGGATGTTGGTGACGTGGGTTACATACGTGGTGGAATATTCACCCGCCTTTTCAATGCTCTGCATCCGGGAGATCACCCCTCCAATCTCGAGTACGGAGTACCAGACCACTATGAACCACTTTCCCCCAAAGTCCCCAATCATTTGAAAATCGGCACTCTTAAGCGTGGTCATTACTGTTCTGCCGGAGTCAACATAACTCAAGCAACTGAGATACTCTCCCCAAGGTACTGTAGTTATGGCACCCCATAAGAATTCTCCGCAACTGATAGCTTCTCAGCCCAGAATATTTGGGTGCTTCATATTCGAGCACATCGAAGCGAGGGAATGCTGCATTGTATCTTCCAGTAGATGCCCAAAGTCATGATACCATCGCGTGGAGAGATTTTAGCGAATGGATCATCAAGCACATCGAATGCTCGCTTGCCTTTGCCCGACGGTTTAGACTGGCTGAGAAAATGGAGGAAATTGTTCTGGTTACTGGTTGTCATCGGACAAAGTCTTGGCTTAATGTTGCATTCTTGGAGGGACACACAGATGCACAGGTCTCATTCAGTACCAAGACATATGACCCTGCACTTGGTATCAATCGGCAATTCTCAGTCCAAAACACTGCAGGAGCCGTCTGCAACTGGGGCCCAGAGGAAGAGGTATGTCGGATCACAAGAAATGACTTATGAGACCACGTTGATATGATTCTCCTGCGTATCAGGGTCTTGTAGAGGATCTATGCATCTTTATCCGTGGGTTCCGTGTTGTTCGTTTCCTCCGGGTGCTACCTGGGCGGCTCAGAGGAGCGGCAGGACCCAATCCGAGTCTGGATGGTGATGATGACGATGACGATGATGAGCACTCCACGGAACTCGTTCCGCTGCCTACTGCTACAACGGTGAAGCACTCCGATCTAATCAACATCTCCCTGCTTTTATTCAAAAAATTTCAAGTACCGCGACCCTCTTCACGTACTATCAGACTACATTGCCGAGGTGGGTAGTAAAGGCTGGGGCCGAGTCCTTACTGCGTATATATTCTGACATGGGCTACACCGTGACAGCAAGCGCCTGACTGCGACATGGTCCTGGTTCACGATAACGACCTGGCCCGGATTGACGGAATCTGCGAAGGTATTGTAAGTCACCTGCCCTATCTAAGTTGTATGTCCCTTCCTTATTTGTACACAGGGGGCTCTTCAACCCGACACTATGATCGATTTTCTCCAAGAATCCAAGCCTGAGATCGTTCAACACGTTGTACGCAGTGAGTACCTGCCAGTTTCCCCACTTCACCGTTCCCAGCCAACGTGTTTGCATAAAAAAGACGATTCGCCTATCAGTGCAAACAGTCTAGAGACAGAAATCGAAGTGACCACAGTTGCTATGCTTTCCAAAGAGTTCAAAGAGTGGAGTGAGTCTTGTGGTTCGTGGAGGTGTGGCTCACTGGCATTAACCATAATTGCACGATCGGCACAGTGCCTCTATCCACTGCACTGGTGAACGGGGCCCTCAATCATACCGAGGAACCGAACGTCATCGTTACGCCGATCGCACCGCACAGTCTACCTACAGTTTCCCAGTATCAAGTGCTGGGACGTGCACGTTTTAGCGGGACCGACCCCCTCGGCGCGCAGCACACACAGGTTGACTCTCTGACTCAGCACGCCCAAGAGAATCAGTCATCTCCGAGCGCATTTCCATCGTACCTAGTGACTTCTCAATATCCGGCTGCTGTCCCTGCGGATATTACGCAGGGGCCGTCGTCTTATACACATCGTGACTCTGTGGCTCCGCTGTATTCTGAAGATTCTCTTCAATTACCTTCCCCGTCTGCTTTGCAAGACGATTTAGACAGTAATGCCACGTTCTCGCCTAGACGTGCTTCAGCTGATACTCCGTCTCACTTCACAGGCCATACTCTTCCTCAACAAGGCGCCTCAATGGCGGCTCCAGAAACACTGCGAAAGAAACTGCCCACTGGACAACGCAAGCGTTCTGCCAACCCGAAGGACCCAAAAGCAGCTGAAAGGCTTCAAAATCAAAGACAATCGGACGACGAACACATTGAGTACCTCTATAAATTATTCGTCCCTGACAGCGTGGGTGCCGTGCCGAAAAAAGATCGCCTCCGTATGAGTACGTCCCACTCCCTGTGCCTTTCTTCCTAGAATGATGAATGAGCGCTCTCAGTCGCCCACCATGCGAGAATGTTGGTAGGGTCCCGGAACGATTCTATTCAAGAATCGATAACCGTAGAGCAAAGAACGGATCATCTCCCCGGAGAGTCCCCAACCCCACAGGGTTGATGTCAAGTGATAAGCATTTACTAGTAGGACCGCAAGTGCAAGTATCAAAGTTTAGTCGGAGTTGCTCAATCTGAGCATTGTCCGACATAAAAATCTTGAGAGCCTGCCAGTGGGTCCCGCTTAGACTGCCGCTTCGCTCAAGTAGCTCGTCATAAATGTCCAGTCCATGAATGCCTCTAGAATGGTTATTGACTTGGACAACTGGTAATACGGACTTATGCAACATGCTTCATTGAACGGACGCATTCCCAGTGTTGTAGCAATATGGTTATACATCGCTCTCATGTAAAGTGTGACGTGCGGGGTATACGCAAGTGGCTGGATTCACCTGCGGCTCGTATCTGGTTCGCTCTGGTCATCCACCTCACTGGCATGCGCATATCGGCTAGCATTGAGAGTGTTCAGAGTCGCATGAAGGTTTTTGTTCTCGGCGCGACTGTGTTGCCCTTCCTCGATCTTTACTACAGAGTCTGTATGGTCACAGTAGCATTGGCCGTTTCCGTCGAATCAGCCATGCGTGTACCGTATAGATGGGGTTGGAGTAGATTAGAGCTCAGGTCAAACCGATCAGCCTCCACGAATCAGGCGGGCGCTTTTGTGGCAAAATATCCACGGGTGATTGGCACGACTCCCGGGTCTGTGACTGCTGTAAAAAAAAGCTCCCAGAGTTCTGAGGCGGGTCGATCACGGTCCGAAGTAAGCGTATCAGAGAGTGCTGGACGGAACCCTTGAGCAAATACCGTACATGTAGCGATGCAGCCTGCAGGTACTAGGACGTAAATGGGGATACACGGTGATGCGGGCATGCAAACCGTGGAACATATACTATACCCCAGAGCATTAGCAGGCGTAAACCTAATCATTTGCTGTGTACAGACGAAGATGAAATTGGGACGTCTTTCATTTTCCACACTCACATAAGGAAGATGAAACCATAGCATGTTGTAGGCTATATCTTGGGTCGCTAGGGGAAGGAGTGCAAAAAGAGTGAGTCGGTACTCAAGCATTCGAGGTGAGACATAATGGACCAATACAGTACGCCACATCAGCATTCGATACTCGTACAGTAAACGCGAGTCGTACAGTTGTAAGGAGCTAAGTCGGAGTGACCTAGCGGTGAGTTCGGAAGTAATTCTTGAAGGAAGAGGCCGCGATCCCGATAAACATTCTTGATGAGATGGCGAGGCGTAGAACGGTCGATGATAGCGAGGCGTATAGTGGACGTCGGTAGCGAGGCGTAAGGCGATCATTGGGGCGAGGCGTGAGGCGGACGTCGGTAGCAAGGTGTTAGGCGGCCGTCAGTGGTGAATGAGAACGGCGAGAGAAACATGAAAAAGCACGGGACCAGAAAGGCGATTGACAGTACGGTAGGCTTGGTTCGTCATCGAACGGTCGTGCAAGAGCAAAAAGCACGCAAAACAAAGGAAGAGGGAGAAAGTGCAGGCGCGGGGGTTTATATGCACAAGTCCGAGATAGTTAAGAGACAAGTACTCTACAATGTGGGTTAGAGAGGAGAAAAGGCGAACGCAGAGGCAGTCCCGCCGGCGACAGACCCGCACGGCGACATTGACGAGGAGCAGTGGTGTCCGAAATGCAGAAATTTTACTGCATCGTAGCTAGCCGACGCGACGTTGGCCACGTAGACGACGAAGGTGAGGGAGGTGCGGCGACGTTCGATGGTAAAAAGCCCAAGGTAAAAGAGGAAATGCTGGAATGGAGAGCAGGAGATCTAAAAAGCAAAAGGATGCTGTATAGAAAACTGTACAGAGACCTGAATGAGCCTATATAGTAAATGTACTTTCAAACAGAGACATGATCTAGACCGAGGCCCGACTTGTGAGGGGCCGTGAGCGACGTGTGCTACGTAGAACAAGAGACAAGAGGCTTTCCGAGGCGGCGCGCGCTTGTGACGTCAGCCGACGGGGTTTGGGCGAGCCGCGAGTCTTCGGCCGCAAGGGTTGGGATGCGACGAGAAGGAGAGCTTTGCCGTGAAGGGGGAAAGGTCGAAGGTATGGCAACGAGGGTGGAATAAAATAAGTTGGGGCGAGGCGTGTAAGACGAAGCGTGAGGACGAAGCGTCGGGCTGGAGGGACGCCACGTGATCGGACCGAGATTCGGAAGTGCACGGATACGCACTGGGAAGAGATCAGCGGCAGAACGGCTCTGAGGCTGCAGCGTATTCCATCCTTACGCCATCTGGGTCTACATGTGATGATCACAACTCTCTCACGTTAGATGACTGGCGCCCCCATCGTGACAGACGAACACATGAGCGATGTGGACTGATGCAGTACATGCTACTGATTCTCTCATGATCACTGCAAGGTCTTGATGCACCGATGCACCGTGACGTAAATATAGAAGGATCTCAATCGGACAAATATTTGGGCCTAATCACGGGCCACTGCCACTGGCAAGGCTTGGTGACACCTCCGGCCGATATTCGGACAACTACAGTGTATCTCCAATGACCCGTGTATCGCCCACCCCTTGCTCAAATCCTGCCGTAAGTCTCGCCGAACAAGAATGATGTCGCAGGAGCTCTAGTTGTAAGGTGGCAGCCCAGCCATCCCCAGGGGTCACGGCGTCTTCCACGGGTGCCCATGCACCCACTGGCAGCACAAGCATACATAGCTCCCAACAAATTCATAGCCTTGCTATTTTGGCTGGCTGGCACACGGCATCGTCCCGTTTCGACCCGGAACTAGATCCCGCCAACCTCGCTCCCAATGCTCTTCTCTCACAAGTCACCTCAATCGTCGGAGAGAGTTAACGTTGCTCCAGCCCGCCGGCATTCAACGACTACTATCTCAATGATGGAGAATAGTTTGGCGCATGCGCGAACCGCCACAAGCCGCGACACGTGTCGGTGGGAGCAGCGAATAGCCCCTTTCTCCTCACCCACTCCCATTCTAATTTTTTTTTGTTGGTCACGGTGTGTCTACAGGTTTAGCTTCCAGCCTCAGGATCGTTCCCCTAAAACCCAAGAAGACCCCCACCCAGATTTTAGAGCCCCGCGGAAACTCGTCTTTTCTGAAGGGCTCCTGGGAGGGGGTGTGGGGCCGTGATGCAGACGACGTGGACTTTTGTGGAGCTCCCTCTCCGAGAAGACGTGGATTCACCCTTGGACAGTGTCACGGTCCAAGACAGCGGGCGCGACGAGGTAGTCGCCACCCACGAATGGTGCACCATGGACTACGGACGGAGAAACCACGCCAATGTTCTCTTCCAAATTTCCGAGTACACCTCACCCTAATGCTTTGAGATGCGAAAATCACCTTGATGCAGAGTCTCTCCGAACCAGTAATTTACGCTCCGCTGAGCTTCGCGCGCCATAGTGGACACCCACAGGACTTGATAGTTATCAACGACTGAATCTTACCCTACAGGCCTATTCCATCATAATCTACCATATATCTGAGTGTTGTAGGATTCACGAGGAGCCATGAAAGGTATATGGGGACTACATCGCGGGTCAACCGTATAATGGCGCGTCAATGCAGCTATACATAATTATCCTAGCTGTTGTCCGAGGGCAATGAAGAGCTCATAACCATAACTTAACTGGTACGCGCACACCGGCACGAGCTTCGAATTGGCCGATTCAAAGTGTTTATTCCGATTCGAATGGAAAAAGCGAATGCCATTGGTGTGGATGCTTCCATCGCAACGGTCTACACGCCAACCTGAATTTCCTTGTGATGGGGCTTCGAGCGAGCACAGCTGTCTGGTGCCACGTAAGTGTGAAACGCATGTGGCGCAACGCAGAGGTGATCTTTCAGGGCCATCTGTTTGTTGGCACTATAATGAAAGCATGAGCTTTATAAGGACAAGGATGCATATTCACGGGGTGAAGGAGGACCAATACCACAAAGTTGCATTTTATGAGATTTCTTCTCGACTTGGAAACGTGCCCCGAATTGGCGGTTAGACGCCATAGTATATGGCTGCGACCACACCCACGCCGTACTACTGTGGTATCTCCTGCAACTTTCCACTTTGCAGAACCGGTTTGCAGTATAAACATCACGCATGCGAAACGGGATTGAGTCGCGCCGAATCTCGTCAAAGGACTCGGTGCCTCTGGAAAATTCGGATGCAGTCGGGAGAGATTGAATATATAGGCTACATAGGCGCGTGCCTGTCATGACAGAGACGTCTCCGTCGACTCCCCAATCGAAGATGTGAAAAACTGTCACCGGCAGTCCACCTTGGATACGGGGCACGGCCTCGTGGCTTGTCAGCTGATCGACAAACAATTTGGACCCAATCGGCGAGGAGAACAAACAATTGAGTGGATAGCATGGCCGCATTGGCCGGTGCGTGGTAAGTTAGCGGGTGGCCTTCTCGGGGACAGACAGCGCGGTTGTCGACATGTCTATAACTTGAACTCGTCACACCATTCAAGTTCGCAGGTCACAGTTTCTGCCTATGTTCGATAGGATGCGCACGAAGGCGGAGAAGGTTTCAGCACCACGAAATAGTTGTTGGCTGGCTTCCGGGCCGTGCTGGTCACCAGCGACTGATCGCATCATGATGCATGATGGTCACTGGCACTTGCAATTGTCAGAAGCTATCACGTGAGCGTCAACACAATGTTCAACCGGCGGGTTCAACACCCGCGACATCTTTTCCGACCCAGCGTGCGGCTCCGAAAAAAGTCTCCAGCCCTGCCCTCACTCAACAGGCCCCACAGCTAAGCCCTGCTAAATGCTCAGCCCCCTCTCGCACACATATGTTGTTTTACGTCTTCGTTTTACTCACTCACATGGCCTGAGCTAGGTATACCTGGGTGTTTTTCTGCGACGGTCCTTGTTCTTGGCCACAGTACCTTTGGCGAAGTCCTCAAAGGCAAAAAAGGTCGGCGACCATATCTTGATATATCAATCACGAACAAAGATCAGACACAGCATGGAGATACTAAGAGCTGTCAGTTACGCTGTGAACCTTACCTCGAGTTTTAGAAAACTCTTACTCGGTCTCCGTCGTCAGGGCATCTGATGTTGGTTGTTTCAAGTAGTCCCGCACAAGTTGCCGCTGTACCAGTGTACCTTGTATATTTTTTTCTTCGTCAGGATAAGTAGCCCTCTGAGTGTTCCGATAGCAAGAAATCGCACCAATTCTCTATGGCTACACAATGGACCTTAGATCAACTGTCCGAGGATCCAACTATCGATTTTGGTCAGGACATAGAGCAGAACAACCCAACATCTCAGATGAATCAAGTTGTGGAATCATCTCGGCAGCCGCCAGTGTCGGAATTAATTCCCATTTTCCTGGTAAGTTGTCACTTTTAGGGTGCAGTTCCTGCCTTACAGTGCCCAGGCAGGACTCGAAGCCCAACCCGTCCCAGTCCTGGATATCCATGGGCCGTCCGGGCTCCCCACTTTCCATCCGTTCTCGCTCCAGCACGCCGATAATCCTATGAAAGCTCAGAGAGGTAGCCCTGCGACTTTTTATCCACTCGAAGGTGTGCCCCAGTTTATACATATCCATATGCGGGGCGTGCGTCTATGATCTAGCAATCATCGTACGCCTACAATGTCCGCACTGGTTCTGTCAAACTCTCACTGACGTATGATCAAGCCCTGGACCCAGCTTTCGAAGGGCATCCCAATTCCAATAGGTCCAGCGCCCTCAGCGCTACACCTGGACAGGCATCTGGTCTACCTCCAAATCAGACACACACACGCTCACCTCCTTACGCTCATCGGCATGCTCATGGTGAGCCGCCTGGCCTCCCACCAGCACCTCAGCAAGTCCAGACAGTCCCCGTCCCGTCTAATGAGCCGGGGAGCTCATCGAGAACAACTCCTAATGCTGGGTCATCGGGCCTGAAACACGGCACCACCGGGGCCGCATCACCTTCCGGACCAGTGCTGGCCCAGGAACACAGTCTAACCACGCATTATGCGTCTGGGAGACACGAAGAGAAAACCCGAGCTAAAAAGGAGAGAGACAAGGCAAGGAAGCGCAATGAGCGTTTGAATAACTCTCAAGATTACGCAAGGATCTGTGAATTACTCGAAATCCCTTTGTCACCGAAGACGACCCTCGCCAGTCGCAGTGAGTGTTGTGCGTTCGTCCTCGTCGGAGATGTTGAGTGTTTTGCGTAGTTCTAAATTCCGTTGAGGAACTCGTGAAGCTGCGTATGCTTTACGGTGACTCCCAACGTCTGCTTGAACGAGCAGAATTACAAATTGCTGTTCTGAAAGAGAGCGTCGAACAACTGGAGTCGGTGGCGAGGTGAGGGTGTCTTGCCAGATATCCTAATTTGTTAGGCTATGTAGCAGCCCATGGACACGGACGAGAATGGACGCTTGCATGTAGGACATAATTGATTGTGCGTAATCATGTCAGGAATGCCATGGTTTACTCGATACCTATAGGCTGTAATACTGCGAATATTTCTCACGAACACGAGCTTTTTCGCGAGCAATCTTGGCATCCAATTCTGCGGCTGCTACCTCACGCTTCTTCTCACGACGCAATGCCAGCTCTCGCTCTGCCTGCCAAGCAGCCTCGGCCTCGGTCGGAGACATGTTTTCGAGAGCACGATGGAATTCTTGGAGGCGACGTTCCTCGGCCGCATCAACACGTCTTTGCAACGCCCCAACACGAGCGATGTGATCGCGGGTAAACGCGTTAATATGCCCGAGGGCCTCGTCAACCAAACCCTTGAACTCGGTGGTCTTCTCGACGAACGCTTCCAAACCCTCAACTGTCGGCCACTCGAGAAATGCTGCGGAGAGGAGGTTATGTTAGATGAATTTTTTTCATGACGAGAAGCCTGATTTGGATTACATACAGTCCCTTAAGACGTCTATATCTGCAAAGGCTCTCGCACGCTTCGCCCCGTTTAGCTGAATTGCAGAGAGAGGATCAGGGGGCAAAGGTATGACGTCAGAGGACGCGCGGCTATTTTGAGAGTGAGACGACATGGGTTATGGTACTCTTGACACCAAGGATGTGGGGATGTTCGAGGACAACTCACTGGAGGCAGCGTTTATCTATCCGCGAGGGGTGTCCATGCATGCACACCGCCCTGTTCGCTACACCCAACAGTGAGCGGAGTTGATGACAAACACTCAAACAAGCCGACAAAAGTGGTGAACTTGAATACTGTAATTGTCACGCTATTCGAGCACATCCAAAGGGCCAAAGTCCATGTCGTCATAGAAACAAGGGGAGGGGCCACCTCAAAGCTGTTGTCGTGCTGCCAGTGCCATGGCTTGAACAGCTATTACTACTGTAGTCCAAGCGGCATGATCACATGATCATCCCTGTCCGAGCCACCACAATGTAACAATGCTGAGTGCTCCGAATGCGTTGACATTCCGGCAGCAAAGTAGTCTCGAGATACGATGAAGCACGTTTGCCGTTGCAGCGAAGCTATTGTTTCCGAGTCAAAGTCCTTTTTTTTTTTTTTTGAATTCGAGTCAAAGTCGTGCGATGGTCGAAGAAGCGCTCAATCACCGCAACCGGCCCGCTTGGTCACCACGTCAGCGCACTGTCAGGCTCAATTCGACTCTACAACACCAACACGGACTTTTCGGTAGATGTAGATGAAATGAACGTGACTCCCCATCCTTGTCTCTTACGGTAAATCCGAGAACGAACAAGAAACAGGCCCTCCTTTAAAGAAACAGCCCTCACCTGCTGCGGCAGCACCAGTAGCTCCGCTGCCCCCGCCCAAGAAGCGCAAAGGCGCAACCCCCCGCGCTCCCAGCACGTCCCACGTCTTTCATCCCGCTCGATGACCTGTTGAAGCGCCAGCGCCAAGGCCATACGAGCACGACGTCGCACGTCGACGGACAATAGGCCGCATATGTCCTACTCGCGCCACGCGGTATCCTCGGGCACGTCGTCGGGTGCGTCCTGGATATCGTAAGACGGGAAATCGCCTGAACGTGAACTTTCACGCGCGAGGAGTCAGGACTTGCGCGGGGATGGGATTGGTGGCGTACGTGCGCCTTGCATGTGTCGCTGGCGCGGTCGTTTTTTCTCCGCGCGGGTCCGAGGGAGGGGATGAAGTGCGCTGTGAGAGGGACACTACCAAGGCCCATCCTTTGTGAGTCCGTTTTCTGTACGTCTCAGTCTACGCCTCATCCATCTGTCCATCGAGCTCTTCGCATCCCTAACGGATTTCTGTGCAAGATCGAGTCTGTTTGTGTTCCAGGTTCGTGGCGTCATTTGAAGCATTTTCTGGTCTCATGTATGTTGAACATACTAGACCTTTTCTTTGCATGGGGGTCGGTACTCATACGCAACCCGAACCTGACAATGCCACCTCCCGGAGGAACTAGATTCCTGAAGAGCTTCTCGAAAGTTGAAAACATGCTCGTTTCTTCCCTGTAGCGGGTTTGGCAGCGCCACTTTCCGAGGCCAGGTCCTTCCTGTGGACTCGACCGTCGTCGTCAAGGTAGAGATTATACGTTAGTGTTGCAGGATGGCCGCCCACCACGTGTGGGACCTTGCGCCCGACGTCGCAGAAAAAAAAAACATCGAGTAGACCATCGAAGATGGAGACGAGCGGCAGCTGAGCCGAGCTTTCGTTCCTTGCCGCGAACCGGGACGAGCAGAATCCCATCCTCGTATAAAGTTGGAAAGACGAGCACAAGTGATCCAGACATGTTTTTACAGGCATCGATGCGCATGACGAACGACAACAAATTCATCTCAGCGTTTGGAAGGAAGTATGAATGGCTATTCCGTGACCAATACCATACTTCAGTGCTCATGCCAATACCCATTCTGTTTCCCACGTTGCATTGACTCACATCGACCAATCCCGTCAGCAACATTCACTATCCCCCTCCAAAGACATCACAAATCACGGGAGAGTGCAGACGCTGCGCCAGCCAGCCTTGATAATAGAGGTAAAAGTTGGCATTCGCGAATCGCCCCAAGCCGTTCCATGTTTCGGTGAGTGCAACACATGGCCCACTTTTCCTCTCCCACATCCAGTCCGACTTTCTCTTTGTGCGCGTTTCTCTAGGCTTACTGTGATACTGTCTAGGCTCAGGCTCAGGACTTGGCTCGGAACACAAGAAGACCGCTACCCAGATTTCAGGGCTCGGAGAAGGTTGTGGGGCTGTGATGTAGACGACATGGACTGTGGAAACCCTCTTGAAGAAAAAATCAATTCCAATTTGGACAGATTCTCGGACCGAGACACCAGGCTCCACGAGGCTGTCGTCACACACCCCAATGTCGATCCATGGAGCCCAGACGGAGAAGTCACGTCTATGTTCCCTTCCCAATTTCCTGAATATAGCCGATGCCAATGCTTGGAGGCCCGAAGGGTATTCTGATACGACAACGTTCTACGAGCTTCACGCACCATGGGGCACAACCAAAGACACCGATATCTACGAATTGCTGATTCTCTACGTCCCAAACCTATTCCATCATATCTCTACTATACGTCTTAGTTTTGTAAGATACGCACCAGGCTCTGGGCTAGGGCAGTCCATTGCACGGGGGGGCGTCAATGTAGTTACACCGAGATAGTATTTGTTCTAACTGTTGTCGAGGGCAATGAAGAACTCATAACGAAAAGTTTAACTGGCACGCGCAAAAGAGCCTCGTGTGCTCAATTCCTGATTTGACTTGAATGGAAACGCGAATGCCATGAGGACTGACACTTCCCTCGCAACGGCCTTGCACGTTAACCTGAATTCCCCTTCAATGGAGCCCAAAGCGAGCACGGCTGTCTGGTGCCACGTAAGAATGAAACACATGTGGCGCAACACAAAAACAAACAGAGACCACTCAGGGCGCATCTGTTTGCCGGCGTTGGCATTATCACGAAAGCATGTGCTTTTGGAGGACAAGGGC